>ENA-ORNW01001106-ORNW01001106.1-human-gut-metagenome-genome-assembly--contig:-NODE-1106-length-22021-cov-31.910680_pt1 | contig 22021 bp, 8 predicted proteins | sample MGYA00242121_ERZ509034 | MGnify/ENA primary metagenome ERZ509034 (study PRJEB26280, sample SAMEA2338689) | human gut metagenome | biome: human gut; feature: human-associated habitat; material: faeces... | reverse complement strand
GTGATGGCCAGGGGCAGCGGGGCGCACAGGCCCCCGAAGGAGCCGGCCGTCAGCAGGCAGGTCAGGGCCGCCCGGCCCAGGGGTTCAAGCAGCCGCCGTTTCTCCCGGGGCAGTGGCAGAAGTTTCATGGACAAGCCCTCCTTTGCCCCATATTGTAGCCGGGCGGCGGACGAAAAAGTGTCGGGAAATAGCACAGAGGGCGTATTTTCAGGGCGGAATGGTCTTTGTTTGGTCAAATGTTAAGAAAATGTTACGGAAATCGGCAGATTTGTTTAAAATATTCTGCTTGTTATTGCCGGACAAATAGTATATAATACCCTATATTATTGTGCTTATGCCGCCCTCCGGCGGCAGTCTATAGAAAGGAAGTTAGCTATGATTAAGGTTCAAACCGGTCAGGGCGAGATCACCATCAGCAGCGCGGTATTCACCACCATCACCGGCGCGGCAGCCACCAACTGCTTCGGCGTCAAGGGCATGGCCTACCGCAGCATGACCGACGGCCTGGTGCACCTGCTGCGGCGGGAAGCCATGAGCAAGGGCGTGAAGGTCACTTATAACGAGGACGGCACCGTTTCCATCGAGCTGCACATCGTTGTGGAAAACGGCGTCAATATTGCCACGGTCTGCCGCTCCATCATGAGCGAGGTCAAGTATGTGGTCACCAAAAACACCGGGGTGGAGGTCCGCGAGGTCAACGTGTGCGTGGACTCCGTTACCGTGTAAGCACCCGGCCAAAGGAGTAACAAAGAGATGACAGATAGAATCAGCGGCAGCGCCTTCAAGCAGATGATCGCCTTCGGCGCTGCCTGTGTCGCCCAGCAGAAGCAGGCCATCAACGATCTGAACGTGTTCCCGGTGCCCGACGGCGACACCGGCACCAACATGAGCCTGACCATCCAGACCGCCGTCAACGAGCTGAAAAAGTCCGAGCCCGCCACCGTCGGCGAGGCGGCAAAGATCACCGCAGGGGCTCTGCTGCGGGGCGCCCGGGGGAACTCCGGTGTGATTTTGTCCCTGCTGTTCCGGGGCATTTCCAAGTCCGCCAAGGGCCTGGTGGAGATGGACGGCCCGGCCCTGGCCGCCGCCATGGGCGAGGGTGTGGCCACTGCCTATGGTGCGGTGATGAAGCCCGCCGAGGGAACGGTGCTGACCGTGTCCCGGCTGGCCGCCGCCCGGGCCGCCCAGGCCGCCCAGGAGAATCCCAGCGCCGAATACGTGCTGGAGCAGGCCATTCTGGCCGGGCAGGAGACCCTGGCCCAGACCATCGACATGAACCCGGTGCTGAAAAAGGCCGGGGTGGTGGACGCCGGAGGCAAGGGCTACCTCATCATTCTGGACGGTATGCTGCGGGCCCTGCGGGGCGAGGAACAGCCCCAGGTGGAGGAGGACGAAAAGGCCCAGGATAAGGCGGATTTCGGCGCCCTGAGCCTGGAGGACATCACCTTTACCTATGACACGGTGTTCATCGTGCGCAAGAAGGAGGGCGTGTCCATCGAGCCCTTCCGGGCGTATCTGGACGGCATCGGCGACAGCCTGGTCATCGGCGAGGACGACGAGGCCTTCAAGGTCCATGTGCACACGGATATCCCCGGCCAGGCCCTGACGGAGGCCGCCAAATACGGCACCCTGGAGCTGGCCAAGATCGAGAACATGCGCACCCAGGCGGAGGAGCTGGCGGCCGGCAAGCAGGCCCAAAGCACCGACGATCTGGACGCCGTGGAGGAGGAGCTGGAGGCCATGGAGGGCGGCGTGGCCGCCCCGGAGAAGCGCTACGGCTTCCTGGCGGTGTGCGCCGGTGACGGCCTGGCCGCCACCTTCCGGGATCTGGGCGTGGACCGCATCGTGTCCGGCGGCCAGACCATGAACCCCTCCACCCAGGCCATTCTGCAGGAGGTGAACCGCACCCCCAGCCAGGTGGTGTTCGTGCTGCCCAACAACAAGAACATCATCATGGCCGCCCAGCAGTGCGTGGGCCTGACGGAAAAAGAGGTCATCGTGGTGCCCACCAACACCGTGCCCCAGGGGATCTCCGCCATGATGGCGGTGGACCCGGAGGAGGCCGATCCCCAGGTGATCCTGGCGGCCATGACGGAGGCGGCGGAGAATGTGGTCACCGCCCAGGTGACCTATGCCGCCCGGAACTCCGATTTCGACGGCTTCGCCATCAGCGCCGGGGACTATCTGGCCCTGACGGACGGGAAGCTGTTCGGCACGGACCAGAAGCTGGAGACTCTGCTGGATCAGCTGGCGGCTCTGGCGGCGGACAAGGGCGCGGAGTTCATCACCGTGTTCTATGGCGACGGCGTCACCCAGGAGGACGCCCAGCGGGCCGAGCAGCGCTTTGCGGATGCCTGCCCGGAGGCGGAGGTGTCCCTGCTCCCCGGCGGCCAGCCCGTGTATTACTATATTATCTCAATTGAATAATATATTGTGCCGTTTGCGCAAAAAAGACGCCGGAGGGCTCCTCCGGCGTCTTTTGGCATTGCCCGCCATTCCGCTGCTTCTGGGCCGGGTAGAACCCGGCCCCTACAGGTGCTCTACTGGTGATGCTCTCATCGTCTTGCTGAAAAAATCTCCATCTTGCCCCGGGGGGCGGGGTGTGGTACAATGGCCTTACTTTATAATAAGGAGCGTGCCGGTATGATGCACCTGGAAGCGGACGTATTCCGGAAATTCGACAAGCAGTGGGCCCTGGTCACGGCGGGGACCCCGGAGCATTACAACACCATGACCATCAGCTGGGGCGGCCTGGGCACCCTGTGGAGACGGCCGGTGGCCACCGTGTATGTGAAAAAGAATCGCTATACCTTTGAATTCATGGAGCAAAACGACTATTTCACCGTCAGCTTTTACCCCGAAGAGCAGCGCCGGGCCCTGTCCCTGCTGGGCAGCACCTCCGGCCGGGACGGCGACAAGGTGGCGGCGGCGGGCCTGACGCCGGAGTTCCTGCCCCAGGGCATCACCTTCCGCCAGGCGGAGACCACCCTGGTCTGCCGCAAGCTCTATTGCCAGGACTTCGCCCTGGACCAGATCCCCCAGGACGTTCAGGACATTTTCTATCGGGACGAGCCGGTCCACCGGATGTACATCGGCGAGGTGGTGGACATCATCGGGAATGAAAGCCTTGCCAATCGCCCCTGAGTGTGCTATACTCAGGGTATAACATACGGAAGCTCATATAGCCTTGCGGATATGGTGCAAGGCGTTTCTACGGGGCCGCCCACGGCCCTGCTATGGGTGCTCTGCCGGTGGACCGGCGGGGCGCCCATCTATTTTTTCCTGAAGGAGCGATGCGGTATGACACAGGTTTTACGCGGCAACATCATCCAGGCCCCCCGGCTGGGGGAGCTGGACATCCGGGAGCACGGCTATCTGGTGCTGGAGGACGGCGTGGTGCAGGGGGTCTATGACGCGCTGCCCCAGGCCCTGGCCTCCGCCCCCATAACGGACTACGGCGACCGGCTCATCATGCAGTCCTTTGTGGATATGCACCTCCACGCCCCCCAGTATCCCATGCTGGGCATGGGCATGGACCTGCCCCTGCTGGACTGGCTGAATACCTACACCTTCCGCACCGAGGCCCGGTTCGCAGACCCGGACTTTGCCCGCCGGACCTATCGCCGCCTGGCCTCCGACCTGATCACCAACGGCACCACCCGGGTGTGCATGTTCTCCTCCCTGCACACCGAGGCCACCTGGATCCTCATGGAGGAGCTGGAACGGGCCGGGGTCACGGGCTATGTGGGCAAGGTGAATATGGACCGCAACGCCCTGCCCGGCATTCTCCAGGAGACCACGGAGGAGTCCGTCTCCGAGACCCTGCGCTGGCTGGACGGCTGCCATTTTGAGCACGTCAAGCCCATCATCACCCCCCGCTTCACCCCCAGCTGTTCCGACGAGCTGATGGCCGCCCTGGGGGAGATCGCCCGGGACCGGGGGCTGTATGTCCAGTCCCATCTGTCGGAAAACAGGGGGGAGATCGCCTGGGTGAAGGAGCTGCACCCGGACTGCGCCCAGTATTGGGAGACCTATGACAAATACGGCCTGTGGAAGGACCACACCGTCATGGCCCACTGCGTCCACTCCGACGCCCGGGAGTGCGCCGCCATCCGCCGGGCCGGGGTGGTGGTGGCCCACTGCGCCGGGTCCAACATCAACCTGTGCAGCGGCGTGTCCCCGGTGCGGGAGATGCTGCAGCAGGGCATCTGGGTGACTCTTGGCTCCGACATCGCCGGCGGGGCGCAGCTCCCCATGTACAAGGTCATCACCATGAGCATCCGGGCCTCCAAGATCAAGCGCATGGAAACCGACTGGTCCGAGGACTTCCTGACCGTGCCGGAGGGGTACTATCTGGGCACCACCGCCGGGCACCGGTATTTCGGCGGGGGAGAGGGCTTCGCCGTGGGCCAGCCCCTCCACGCCATCGTGGTGGACGACGGGGACTTCCCGGAGCCGGTGCGCCCCCTGACGGTCCGGGAGCGCTTCGAACGGTCCCTCTATATGCTCCACCGCCACAACATCACCGCCGTCTGGTCCCATGGCCGCCAGGTGAAGTGAATATCTGCCGCCGCTCCGCATCGGAGCGGCGGCTCAGCTTGTCAAAAAAGGGCGTGGCCCTTTTTTGACAAAAGGCTTGCAGTCTGCCGCGCGCATAATTTGTTCGCTGAAAGCGAACAAATTCCACACTTGCAGACCGAGAAGTGTTTTTTGCGACGTACACGCCGCCGCAAAAAACGGGTTGCACTTTATTTGCCGCCTGCGGGCGGCAAACTCTGCGAGGCTTTTTTGCCCCCTTTTGTGGATACGCCGCGCCGAAGCATTTGATCAAAACGGCCCTGTAAAGTGGAAATATTGGAAGAATGCTGAAAAATATACAGAATATTCATGGAAGATATTTCCAATAACTTCCTATGCCAGTCCGCTTGCTGCGAACAAACACAAATGTGCGTGTATTGCGGACGGAATCAGCGGGGCGGAAAAGGGGCGGCTGACATTTTGGCGGATTTGTACAGCACGGACGCAGAGCCAGGAAACTGTTCGTGAGATAAGTACAAAAAACAATGGGTCGTTTATCACGGTGATGTGATACCGAAGCATCGGAAAAAAGCGCCAACCGGCCGTCCACCCGGCGGAAACACCGGAAACGTTTCCTGAAAAAATCCTTGTTTTTGGAAGAAATTCCTTGCTTTTGCAGGAGAAAAGAAGTATAATTATGCAATCGGAAAGCGCCTCAACACAGCAGGGGAGCGGAACGAAAAAAACAGGAAGGAAGTCGATCGATGAAAAAGACGAGAATGCCGCAGCGGCTGCTGTCCCTGGTATTGGTGCTGATGATGCTCATCAGCGTCCTGCCGGTCAGCGCCATGGCGGCGGAACTGACGCCGTCTGACCCCGAGACCGGGCTGACGGCCACCGATGTGACCAATGAGCTCACAGACAGCGACCGTCTGGCGATCTTCGAGGAGAACATGGACTCCGGCAAGGTGTCCAGGTCCGAGATCCCGGCAGACGACGAAATGGTCAAGGTCATTGTGCAGCTGGATGCAGACAGCCTGCTGGATGTCCGCAACCGCACCAATGCCAGTATGTCCATGCTGGACTTCCAGCAGACGGACGCAGCCAAGGCCCAGCTGAAGGACATCGCCAACCTGCAGCTCTCCGTGATGAACACCATGGAAAGCAAGGGCATTCCCAGCTCCTTCACCTTCAGCTACACTTCCGTGGTCAGCGGCTTTGCCGCCCAGGTGCCTTACGGCAAGATCCATGACATCAAGAACATCAGCGGCGTAGAGGACGTGGTGCTGTGCCAGACCTACTACACCGATTCCATGGGCTCCGCCACTCTGGGCCAGGCCCTGACCGCCGCGGAAGTGGCGGCCTACTCCAACAACACCCAGTATCAGGGCGAGGGGATGCTCATCGGCATCCTGGACACCGGCCTGGATGTGAACCACGAGGCCTTTGCCAACGCTCCTGCCGTGCAGAAGCTGCAGAAGTCCAGCCTGTCCAAGCTGCTCTATCAGATCAGCCAGGGCGAGGACGGCAAGACCAACGTCACCGCCTACAGCTATGCCGCCCTCTGGTATGCCCAGAAGCACAGCTCCAGCTCCCTGGTGCTGCTGACCGAGGACGACCTGTATAAGAGCGGCAAGGTGCCCTTCGCCTTCGACTATGCCGACGCCGACGCCGACGTGATCCCCTCCGCCGACGCTGTGGAGAAGTACGGCAATGACCACGGCACCCACGTGGCCGGTATCACCGCCGGCAAGACCGTGGACGCCGACGGCAGCGTCACCTTCGCCGGTCAGTCTCCCGAGGCACAGCTGGCCATCTTCAAGGTATTCTCCGACTCCACCAACGGCGCCTCCACGGATACCATCCTGGCGGCCCTGAACGATGCCCTGCTGCTGGACGTGGACGTGATCAACATGTCTCTCGGCTCCAACGGCGGCTTCGGCCGGGAGGCCGAGGGCGACCTGACCACCAAGTATTACGACCTGGTCAAGTCCGCCGGTATCCTGCTGAACTGCTCCGCCGGTAACTCCTATTCCTCCTCCCAGGGCGGCGCAAAGGGTGACTTCACCTCCGTGTCCGACCCCGACACCGGCATCATCAGCTCCTCGTCCTCCTATGACGCGGCGCTGTCCGTTGCCTCCGTCAACGCCAACGAGACGGCGGCCTTTGTCACCGCCCAGGGCCGCGTCCCCTAATAGGACGTGTCCGGCCACGACTTCACCGCCCTGCTGCTGGGCAATGACAGCTCCAAAACCTATGAGTACGTCATGGTGCCCAACACCGGCGACACCGCCGATTACCAGGGCCTGGACGTCACCGGCAAGATCGCCGTGGTCATGCGCGGCGGCCTGTCCTTCGAGCAGAAGCAGCTCAATGCCGCCTCTGCCGGTGCTGCGGGCTGCATCATCTATAACAACCGCGACGGCTATCTGCTGAACATGTCCGTGGATAACTACAAGATCCCCACCGTGTGCATCAGCCTGGCCAACGGCCAGATGATGGAAGCCGCCCAGGAAAAGACCCTCACCGTCTCCAAGACCGAAAAGGGCTCCGTGGCCATGAGCGACTTCTCCTCCTGGGGCCCCCTGCCTTCTCTGTCCCTGAAGCCTGAGATCACCGCCCCCGGCGGCAGCATCTATTCCTCTCTGCCCTTCGCCCAGTACGGCTACATGAGCGGTACCTCCATGGCGTCTCCGTATCTGGCCGGTGTGTCCGCTGCTGCTTTGCAGTATGTCAACACCCTGATGCCCGGCGCCTCCGATACCGACAAGCAGCTGCTGGTGAACCGCCTGCTGATGAGCACCGCCGACATCCTGTATGATGAAAACGGCGTGGCTTACTCCCCCCGCAAGCAGGGTTCCGGTATGGTGAACCTGGCCGAGGCCGTCACCACCCCCGCCTACCTGTATGTCCGGGGTCAGGACAAGACCAAGATCGAGCTGGGCGACGACGCCGACCAGCTGGGCGTGTACAAGCTGAGCTTCGTGGTGAAGAACCTCACCGGCTCCGCCCTGTCCTATGACGTCAGCACCACCGTCCAGACCGAGAGCACCACCTCCGACGGGCTGTACATCGCCCAGAAGGGCTATGTCCTCTCCGCCGACACCAGCGCCATCAAGGTCTCCGGCGGCGCCCTCAGCGGCTCCACCGTCACCGTGCCCGCTAACGGCGAGGCCACCGTCACCGTCACCGTCCGCCTGTCTGACGCGGACCGGGCGTATCTGGCCAAGTTCCCCAACGGCATCTATGTGGAGGGCTTCGTGGAGCTGACCAACAACGACGATCCTGCGCTGTCCGTGCCCTTCCTGGGCTTCTACGGCGACTGGACCAAGGCCCCCATCTTCGAGGACGCCGATATCTATAACGGCCTGGATACGAAGATGTACGCCACCAACGTGGCCGGTGTTTACGCCATGATGTACGTGGTGAAGCTGGGCATGTATCCCTTCGTGGTCCCCGAGGGCTACGACACCCCCTCCACCTCCGCCGATAAGATCTGCGTGGACCTGGGCGGCGGCAACGGCGTCAGCAACCTGTATTACCTGCAGGCCGGTCTGCTGCGGGCGGCCAAGACCACCAACGTCACCATCACCGACAGCGACACCGGTGAGGTGTACCTCAACAGCGACGGCCTCAATGTCCGCAAGGCCATGTACAACTCCAGCTCCGCCGCTGTGCGGCCCGGCTATGTGGGCGAGATCTTCCCCCCGCTGACCGGCATCCACCTGATCCCCAACAACACCCGCATGACCTACACCGCCGCCGCCTATGTGGACGGCTTCGACGTGCAGGACAACCTGAAGAACACCTATTCCTTCAACTTCACCTCCGACGGTGAAATGCCCTATATCGTCGACCGCGAGAACCTGCAGTTCCGCACCGGCGACGACGGCCGGAAGTACCTGGACGTGACCCTGGCCGATAACTTCTGCCTGGCCGGCGCCACCCTGTACTCCACCCAGTGGAAGACCAACGTCAGCAACGGCAAGAAGGAGATGGGCATCGGCTCCAACTACTATGACGGCATCATCCCTGCCCTGAAGGCCGACGGCACCTCTCCCCGGGCTTACGAGGAGTATACCTACACCTTCGACGTTACGGACTTCTATCAGAAGCTCCTGCAGGGCACCTTCTATGTGGTGGCCTACGACTACGCCATGAACCAGTGTGCCTATCGCGTGACCCTGCCTGAAAACGCCGTCACCAAGATCACTCTGGATCAGACCGCTGTGACCCTGCCCCAGAAGGGCTATGTCCAGCTGAACGCCACTGTGACTCCCGACGATGCCACCGACCAGAACCTGGTTTGGAGCTCCTCCGATTCCAGCGTGGCCGAGGTGAAGAACGGCATCGTGGCCGCCAAGGCTCCCGGCACCGCCACCATCACCGTCAAGTCCTCCGTCTGGCCCGATGTGAAGGCCCAGTGCCAGATCACCGTCACCGACGAGGTGGGCGCGGACGTGCCTATGAGCGAGTTCCTGCTGAACACCTCCTCCGTGACCATGCTGGCCGGCACCACCTATACCAATGTCCGGCTGTATGGCTACGCGCCCTTCTATGCCACCGACCTGAACCTGGAGTGGACCTCCTCCGACGAGTCCGTGGTCACCGTTGAGCCCAACGGCGAGGGCGATGAGCTGACCCAGTATGCCAAGCTCACCGCTCTGAAGCCCGGCACGGCCACCGTTACCGCCAAGGCCAAGAACGGCACTGCCTCCTATGACCTGGCCGTCACCGTCACCGAGGCCACCGGCTCCGGCAGCTTCAACATCGTGGGCGACACCCTGGTCAGCTACAGCGGCACCGAGAGCACCGTCACCATTCCCGACGGCGTCCGGGTCATCGGGGAGAACGCCTTCAAGAACAACGACTACGTTCTCAACGTCATCTGCCCCGACTCCCTGGAGGAGATCGGCTATCGGGCCTTTTACGACTGCGACAACCTGCAGAGCGTCAGCCTGCCTGAGACCATGAAGGTCATCAACGAGGGCGCGTTCTACTACTGCAAGAACCTGAAGACCCTGGGCCACACCGACGACGGCGTCCTGCCCAAGGGCCTGACCACCATGGGCGTCAAGGCGTTCTACTTCTGCGAGGCCCTGGAGGGCGACCTGGTGATCCCTGAGGGCGTCACCTCCCTCAGCGCCGGTATTTTCTATAATGCCTACGCCCTGACCAGCATCACCATTCCCGACACCGTCACCTCTATGGACGCAAACGGCGACCAGTTCGCCAACTGCACGGCTGTAACCTCCGTGACTCTGTCCAAGAACCTGACCGAGCTGCCCAAGACGGCGTTCTTCACCTGCAAGAGCCTGAAGCACCTGCCCGACCTGTCCAACGTCACCTCCGTGGGCACCAGCTGCTTCGCCGGCTGCGCCGCCCTGGAGGAGATGGTGATCCCCGAGAACCTGACAAGCGTGGGCGCCAACGCCTTCGCCCGCAGCAGCCTCACCGAGATCACCGTGCTGGGCGATCCCACCGGCCTTGATTCCGCGTTCTACAACAGCCTGAACCTGACCACCTTTGTGGCCCCCAAGCTGACCACCATCGGCAAGCAGATGTTCCAGGGCTGCACCGCGCTGGTGAACTTCATCGTTCCCGACAACGTCACCCTCATCGGCGAGAGGGCCTTCCAGGGCTGCACCAACCTCAAGACCCTGACCTTCCCTGCCTCCTACAAGGCCGAGACCCTGTCCTTCGGTCTGACCCCGTTTGTCAGCTGCCCCGCCTTTGAGGGCTATGTCATCGAGGACGGCGCCAGCATCGTCCGGACCGAGGACGGCACCCTGCTGGCCGGCGGCGGCAAGGTTCTGGTGAGCCTGCCCCGGGACTTCAAGGGCACCTCCTACACCGTGCCTGACGGCGTGGAGACCATCAGCGACTACCTGTTCTATAAGAACACCACCATCACGTCCGTCACTCTGCCCGCCAGCCTCAAGAAGATCGGCACCGCCGCCTTCCAGGGCTGCACCAAGCTGACGTCCATTGCCCTGCCCGATGGCTTCACCACCCTGGGTGAGCACGCCTTCGACGGCTGCTCCGGCCTGACGGCTGTGGACCTGCCCGCCACCGTGGAGACCGTGGGCGATTACGCCTTCCGCGGCTGCGCCAAGGCCACCGCCCTGTCCCTGAAGGAGGGTCTGACCTCCATCGGCGCCAACGCCTTCTACGGCTGGAAGGCTCTGAAGGCCATCACCATTCCCCAGTCCGTCACCTCCCTGGGCGGCTCCGCGTTCTATGACTGCAACGCCGCCGCTTCCATCGACTGCGGCAGCCTCACTGTCATCCCCGACCGCGCGTTCTACAACGCCAAGGCCGTCAAGACCGTGAAGCTCAGCGACAACGTCACCTCCATCGGTGAGCGCGCCTTTTACTCCTGCTCCCTGCTGGAGACCATCAACTGGCCCTCTCAGCTGAAGACCATCGGCAGGCAGGCCTTCTACTATGCCCGGAAGCTCCAGAATCTGGACTTCTCCGGCACCCAGCTGGAGTCCATCGGCAACAGCGCCTTCTATCAGCCCTATGAGGCCCGGACGCTGGCCTTCCCCGGCACCCTGCGATCCATTGATAGCAAGGCGTTTGCTTATCTGAACTACAACAAGACCGCCTATATCACCGAGGTCAACATCCCCGCCTCCGTCACCAGTCTGGCCAAGGATGCCTTCTATCTGGCCAGCGGCCTGAAGAACATCGTGGTGGACGCCAACAACCCCGTGTATGCGTCCTCCAACGGCGTTGTCATGCTGAAGGATACCGGCGATATCTACATCTGGCCCCAGGGCAACGAGACCACCGAGTTCACCCTGCCCGCCACCATGACGGAGATCCCCGATAAGATGTTCCAGAACAACACCAGCCTGAAGAAGGTCATCGTTCCCGCCAGCGTCACCAAGGTGGGCAGCTACGCCTTCTCCAGCTCCAAGATCGAGGAGATCTATTTCGAGGATTCCGCCAACGGGCTGACCGTCGGCACCTTCGCCTTCTACAATTGTCCCAATCTGACCAGCCTGCGTCTGCCCTACGGCCTGACCAGCATCGGCGCCAACGCCATTTCCAAGACCGGTCTGGAGACCATTGTCATTCCCGACACCGTCACCGAGATGGGCGGCAGCGCACTGGCTTACAACGACAATCTGAAGAATGTCACCCTGTCCAAGAGCATGACCGCCGTCCCCAGCCGGGGCTTCGTGGGCTGCGAGTCCCTGACGGAGCTGACTCTGCCCGCCTCCATCCAGGATTGCGGCGTCACTGACACCTCCGTGGCCTTCAACGACTGCACCAGCCTGCAGAACATTTATGTGGCCGACGGCTCCCTGTACTTCAAGAGCGTGGACGGCGTCCTGTTCGATAAGAACGGCGCGAACCTCCGCTACTATCCCGAGGGCCGCACCGCCGAGAGCTACCGCATCCCCGAGGGCACCATCCGCGTGGGCGGCAACGCCTTTGCCGGCAACCTGTTCCTCAAGAGCGTCAGCTATCCCACCACCCTGGAGCGCATCGGCACCAAGGCCTTCTTCGGCTGCGAGAACCTGAAGGATTACTACTTCAACGGCATGACCGCTCCTCTGCTGGAGACCACCGTCTCTCTGACCGGAGCCTATGCAAACGTCGCCCTGTACGCCAACTTCGTGGGCCTGTGGGGCACCACCGGCACCGGCGGCTTCGTGTACAACGACTGGGGCCTGAACCTGTACTATCCCCAGGGCGCTGTGGGCTACACCGCCTATGTCTGGGACAAGTACTTCAACACCGAAAAGGGCAGCGTCAACATCATGGACGAGAGCTACTTCACGCCCACGGACCTGACCGTCACGGAGACCGGCGTCCGCAACGCCCTGCTGACCTGGACCGCTGCCAAGCAGTCCAACGCCGAGGATATCGTCTATAAGGTGGAGCGCAGCGTGGCTGCCCACTTCCAGGATGATACCCAGGATACCTGGACCTTCGAGGGCTTCGAGACCCTGGCCGAAGGTCTCACTGAGTGCAACTATACCGATACCACCACGCTGCCCTTCGGCCGCAGCTATGCTTACCGGGTCACGGCTTACAGCCTCACCGGCGAGACCGGCCCCGCAGCCATCGGTTATCTGTATATTGATGCCGACCCCAACAACGCCGATGAAATGGCGGTGCTGGAGCTGATCAAGAAGATCGAGGCCCTCAAGCCCATCGAGAATCTGACCAACGAGGACGAGGCTTACCTGCGCCAGCTGCTGGCCGAGTACAACGCCCTCACCGACGCCCAGAAGGAGCTGGTGTATAACTACGCCACCCTGCTGGCCGCCCTGGAGAAGGCCGGCCACAACCCCGAGCTGAAGAACGCCAAGCCCGCCACCTGCACCGAGGACGGCTACACTGGCGATGAGGTCTGCAAAGTCTGCGGCGAAGTCATCACCAAGGGCCAGGTCATCCCCGCCACCGGTCACAAGACCGAACTGGTGGGCGCTAAGGCCGCCACCTGCACGGAAGATGGCTACACCGGCGATGAGGTCTGCACCGTCTGCCAGGAGGTCGTGAAGAAGGGCGAGGTTATCCCCGCTCTGGGCCACAAGACCCAGCTGGTGGGCGCTAAGGCCGCCACCTGCACGGAAGATGGCTACACCGGCGACGAGGTCTGCACCGTGTGCAACGAGACCGTGAAGAAGGGTGAGGTCATCCCCGCTCTGGGTCACAAGACCCAGCTGGTAGGCGCTATGGCTGCCACCTGCACCGAGGATGGCTACACCGGCGATGAGGTCTGCACCGTCTGCGGCGAGACCGTGAAGAAGGGCGAGGTTATCCCCGCTCTGGGTCACAAGACCCAGCTGGTGGGCGCTAAGGAAGCCACCTGCACCGAGGACGGCTACACCGGCGACCAGGTCTGCACCGTCTGCGGCGAGACCGTGAAGAAGGGCGAGACCGTCCCCGCCACCGGCCACGACACCGAGCTGGTGGGTGCCAAGCCCGCCACCTGCACCCAGGACGGCTACACCGGCGATGAGGTCTGCACCGTGTGCCGGGAGACCGTGAAGAAGGGCGAGGTTATCCCCGCCACCGGCCACCATTATAAGGATGGCAAGTGCACCGACTGCGGCGAGACCGACCCCAACTACAAGCCCGCCGTCAAGACCGGCGACGACAGCAACACCACCCTGTGGGTCATGCTGCTGACCGTCTCCGCTCTGCTGGCTGCCGCTGTGGTGGTCCTGCCCCGCAAGAAGCACACCCGCTGAATATGACACCTGTCTCTGATCCGGAGACAGAGTGACCCGCGAGACCCGGAGACCGGAAACGGCCTCCGGGTCTCCGGCGTTTTGTACAAAAATTGTTCACAATCCCCGTTCAACCAGGCATGCATAAAAATCCACATGATTCAAATCTCGACACACGTTAATGAACACTCTGTCGAAATAAGCGAGATAAAACGACGCCAAACCGCCATACACGGAGAATGGTCCAGAATTTAGCTGAGTAATTCGCTGAACTTTATCGCATGAAAGTGTTGAAATAACCAAACCAAATGGTTCATGATTCCTGTTTTGTGTAAAAACTTACAATGTGTCGTTATAGCGCGAACAAAGTGCTGATTTTTGTTTTTGTCGAAATTTCTATAAATTTTGTGGCAAATTACACGACTTTTTCATTGCGCTGGACAAGGAAACATGGTATAGTAACCATAGCTGTATCGGACGGGCCGGCTGATAGGGCATCACGGCGGCCCGCACCGATCCGGTATCCAACTTTACCGGTACAAACCGGAGAAAGAGAGAGTACGCATATGAAACACGCGCATACCCTGAAACGGGCGATGGCCGTGGTGCTTGCCCTCGTACTGACGCTGAGCCTCGTGACCCCCACCTGGGCCATGAGCAGCAGCTCCGTTGCGACCAAGGGCGAGAACAACGGTATCACCTGGGAAAAAGTGGACAACATCAAGCTGCCCATCAAGGAAAACGCGGCTGTTGAGGAAGACGCCCAGCAGCAGTATGCCGACACGGACGTGGTCCGCGTCTCCATCGTGCTGAGCGACCCCTCCACCTTGGACAAGGGCTTTTCCGCGTCCGACATCGCCTCTGGCAGCAAAAAGGCGATGAAGTATCGCGACAAGCTGGAATCCAAGCAGGATAAGATGGCCAAGACCATCTCCAAGAAGGCCCTGGACGGCCAGTCTCTGGATGTGGTTTGGAATCTGACACTGGCCACCAACATCATCTCCGCCAACGTTCAGTATGGCCAGATCGAGAAGATCGAGAAGATCAAGGGTGTTGATTCCGTCCTGATCGAGACGCAGTATGAGCCTTGCGTGGTCAAGGAGTCGGAGACCACCGACCCCAACATGGCTACCTCCTCTTCCATGATCGGCTCCAGCGTTGCCTGGGCTGACGGTTACACCGGCGCAGGCTCCAAGGTGGCCATCATTGATACCGGCGCTGACACCGATCACCCCTCCCTCAGCGGCGCTGCCTACAGCTACGCTGTCAAGGGCCTGGGCATCACCCCCGTCACCGCTGCGGATTACGCTGACAAGCTGGAGAAGCTCAACGCCCTCAAGAAGAACGGCGACCTGAAGGCCTCCGACCTGTATGTCAGCGCCAAGATCCCCTTCGGCTTCAACTACATTGACGCCGATCTGGATGTCACCCACGACAACGACAAGCAGGGTGACCATGGCTCCCACGTCACCGGTATTGCCGCCGGCAACCGCTACATTGAGCAGGCCGACGGTTCCTTCGCTCCCGCTCTGGATACCGCCCTGACCCAGGGTGTTGCCCCTGATGCCCAGGTGTACACCATGAAGGTCTTCGGTAAGGGCGGCGGCGCTTACGATTCCGACTACATGGCAGCCATCGAGGATGCCATGATCCTGGGCTGCGATTCCGCCAACCTGTCTCTGGGCAGCGGCAACCCCGGCTATTCCCGCCAGTCTGACGCCAAGTACCAGGCCATCCTGGAGGCTGTTGTCAACAGCGGTATGGTCGTTGCCATGTCCGCCGGTAACTCCGGCCACTGGTTCGAGAACACCCCCTATGCCTATCCCTACGCCGAGAGCGTCAGCTGGGCCACCAACGGCAGCCCCGGCTCCTACACCAACTCTCTGGGCGTCGCCTCCGTGGATAACGTGGGCTCCACCGGCAACTATATTGAGTTCGCCGGCGTCAAGATGTTCTACAACGACACCTCCGAGGCTCCCATCCAGCCCATGACCGCTCTGGCCGGTGAGCAGCGCTTCGTGTATGTGGACGCTGTCGGTAACCCCGAGGACTTCGCCGCTGCGGGCGATGAGCTCAAGGGCGCCATTGCCATGTGCAACCGCGGTGAAATCAACTTCACCGCCAAGGGCAACAACGCCGTTGCCGCCGGCGCTATCGGCACCGTCGTGGTCAACAACGATGTGGGCACCATCAATATGTCCACCGACGGCTACACCGGCACCGCTCCTTACGTCTCCCTGCTGATGTCTGACGGCCAGATCATCAAGGCCAACGCCGAGAAGAAGGAAGCCAACGGCGTGACCTACTATGTGGGCAAGCTCACCGTGGGCGCCAAGCCCGGCGTGAACGTTCAGACCGCCGACTATTACACCATGAGCGACTTCTCCTCCTGGGGCATTCCCGGCTCCCTGGAGCTGAAGCCCGAGATCACCGCTCCTGGCGGCAATATCTACTCCCTGCAGAATGGCGGCGGCTACCAGAATATGTCCGGTACCTCCATGGCCTCTCCCCAGGTTGCCGGTATGGCCGCTGTGGTGGCCCAGTACATCCGCGCCAACAAGCTGACGGAGAAGACCGGCCTCACCGCCCGTGCTCTGGCTCAGTCCCTGCTGATGTCCACCGCTGTCCCCATGTATGAGGATTACGGCGAGGGCAAGTATGGCTACTATTCCGTTATGCAGCAGGGCGCCGGCCTTGCCAATGTGGGCGCTGCCGTTTCCGCCGGCACCTACATCATGATGGATAAGAACGCCAACGCCGGCGCTGCCGACGGTAAGGTCAAGGTGGAGCTGGGCGATGATCCCGCCCGCACCGGCGACTACAGCTTCGGCTTCACCATCTACAACCTGAAGGATGCTGCGACCTCCTTCAACCTCAGCGCCGACTTCTTCACCCAGAATGTCTTCGCCAATCAGTTCGAGGACGGCTCCGTGGTGAACTTCGAGGACACCTGGACCACCGACCTGACCTCCAACGTCACCTGGACCGTGGACGGCCAGGTGGTGGAGATGGCCGCTCCTGCCGGTCTTGCCAACTGCGACTTCAATGGCGACGGCAAGGTCACCAAGGCTGACGGCCAGGCTCTGCTGGACTACGTCACCGGCGTCCTGGATTCCATCTCCAATAAGGACAACGCCGACTTCGACAACGACAACAACATCGACACCTACGATGCTTACCTGTTCTTCCAGCAGCTGAACAAGAGCACCGTGGAGATCCCCGCAAACGGCAGCGTCCATGTGGAAGTCAATGCCAAGGTCCTGGGCCTGGATGCCTATGACAAGGCCAGCGACAACACCGGTACCTATGTCGAGGGTTATGTGTACGCCGACGAGGTTGCCTCCGCCGAGGGTGTCAAGGGCGACAGCCACTCCATCCCCGTTCTGGGCTACTACGGCAGCTGGACCGATCCCTCCATGTTCGATATCGGCAGCTATCTGGAGTATCATGAGGCCAAGACCGAGTCCCGTGTGCCTTACATGTACGTCTACAACAAGAACGCCACCAAGTATCAGGCCCTGACCGTCCAGTACGCTGGCGATTCCGGCATGTACTACTTCGGCGGCAATCCTTACATGGATGAGACCTATGATCCCAACCGCGCCGCCATCAACCCCGACACCACCGTCTTTGCCCGTGCTACCTTCTCCCTGATCCGCAACTCTGCGGATGCCCGGGTGACCATCACCGGCGAGAACGGCAATGTCTACTATGATAAGGCGTCCGGTTCTCCCACCGCTGGCGCTTACTACTACAGCAACGGCGGCAGCTGGCGCAATGCTCAGGGCTACATCGGTATCAACAATGCCCCCACCAAGGCTGCTGAGGGTGAGAAGATCACCGTCAAGGTCACCGAGGCTCCCGAGTACTACGTGACCTACGATGCCGAGGGCAATGCCACCACCAACTGGGATGCCCTGGGCGATGGCGCCAGCCGGACCTACACCGCTTTCATCGACCGGACCGAGCCTGTCCTGTCCAACGTGTACTTCAAGGAAGACGTTGAGACCGGCACCCGCAGCCTGGTCCTGACCGCTCAGGACAACCGCTATGTGGCGGCCGCCTTCCTGATCGACTATGACAAGATGTCCATTCTGGACGGCACCGCCGGCTCCCCCGAGGGTGCTGCCGAGGGCGCTGCCACGGATATCTCCCTGGATCTGAGCAAGGCCGAGGGCGTGGATCACCTGTACATTCAGGTCTGCGACTACGCCAACAACGCCGCCACCTACAAGATCAACCTCAACAAGGAAGAACTCAGCGGCCCCGTGTCCGTGACTCTGGATAAGCAGTCCATCAAGATGTACAAGGGCGGCACTGCTGCTCTGAACGCTGAGGTCAGCCCCTTCGGCGTGAAGCCCGATGGCGTGACCTGGAAGTCCTCCGATGAGACTGTCGCCACCGTCAACGAGCGCGGCATCATCACCGGCGTCAACAAGGGTACTGCCACCATCACGGCGGCCTCCATCAAGGATCCCACCGCCACCGCCTCCTGCGTTGTCACCGTCCAGACCGTGGACACCACCCTGGTGGGCGCTCTGATGGATACCAACGGCGATGCCCAGTTCTACACCTGGGATATGGAGCACGACACCACCTGGAAGAAGCTGGTGAACTTCGAAACCACCAAGAGCGTGTCTGCCTCCACCTTCGACGCCCGCACCGGCGACGTCTATCTGCAGGATGGCAGCTTCAACATCAACAAGATGGACCTGGATACCGGTAAGACCCTGGCTACCTATCCCGGCTTCGAGGGCGAAATCCCCATGTGGGATATGGAGTACAGCCTGGTTTACTCCACCGAGGCCAAGCCCATGCTGGCCAGCGTGTACTACACCTACTTCCTGTCTCCCAAGCCGGTGGATAACCTGGATCTGTCCGCCTTCGACCTCGGACTGTATCTGTGGCTCTTTGCCGACGCTTCCTACTTCACCGCCGTTACCTCTCTGGGTGCCAACAAGATCGACACCGATAAGGACGGCGTGAAGGATACCGACACCGAGCTGTTCCTGGCGCTGGATGACGCCGGCAACATCTGGACCATGAATGTTTATCCCTCGGTGGATAAGGAGACCGGCAAGGACACCTGGGGCGCCTCCTTCGGCATCATCGAGTCCAACCTGGCTAACGTTGGCTACGCTGCCAACCCCACCGATGACGGCGACCTGTATGACTCCCTGTATGCCACTGCGGAGAACAACGAGCTGGTTCTGTACCTGGCCAACTGCACCGGCGACGCCAGCCATGTCTACCGCATCCTCCTGAATGAGGACACTGGTAAGTGGGAAGCTGCCGACATCGGCAACTTCGGCGACGGTGTGTGGCCTGCCACCCTGGTGGGCACCATGTACCACGCCAATGAGGACGCCGCCAAGGCCGTGAACGCTGCCATGAGCAAGACCACCGTCCACACCGCTCAGGCTGTGGAGATGACCCCCGCTCAGATCCAGCGCTACAACGGCGCCGAGACCCAGGCTGCCAAGGGCTCCCTGAACACCGCTGCCCCCGTGGCTGCCGTGGTGAACCTGCCCATGGGCGACGCTGCTGAGAACGCCACCGCCTCCAACGTCACCGTGTCCGCCGATGAGAAGACCGTCACCGTCAACGTCCTGGCCAAGGATGCTGCCACCAACGGCCTGTTCACCGTGGATTACGATGCCGCCAACCTGACCCTGACCAACGTGGCCTTCAACACCCAGTACAGCTCCTACAAGGATGCTTCCGGCAAGGTCACCCTGGGCTATGTGGACCTCAACGGCGTGGCCGCCGGCTCCACCGTGGCCACCCTGACCTTCACCGTCAATGATCCCACCGCTCTGGACAAGATCAACGTCACCGTTACCGAGACCGAGCGCAACGATCAGACCGTGAACAACGCCGAGACTCTGACTGCTGACCTGCACACCGAGACCGAGACCGTGAACGCCAAGGCCGCCACCTGCACCGAGGATGGCTACACCGGCGACGTGGTCTGCAAGGCCTGCGGCAAGGTCATCACCAAGGGCGAGGTCATCCCCGCTCTGGGTCACAAGATCGAGCTGGTGGGTGCTAAGGAGCCCACCTGCACCGAGGATGGCTACACCGGCGACGAAGTCTGCACCGTCTGCGGCGAGATTGTGAAGAAGGGCGAGGTCATCCCCGCTCTGGGTCACAAGATCAAGCTGGTGGGTGCTAAGGAGCCCACCTGCACCGAGGATGGCTACACCGGCGACGAAGTCTGCACCATCTGCGGCGAGATTGTGAAGAAGGGCGAGGTCATCAAGGCCACCGGCCATCAGTACAAGGATGGCAAGTGCACCGTCTGCGGCGCCGCTGATCCCAACTACAAGCCCTCTGTCAAGACTGGCGACGAGAGCAACACCGCCCTGTGGGTCCTGGTGATGGCTTCCGCTGCTATGCTGGCTGCCGCTGTTGTGGTTCTGCCCCGCAAGAAGCACTCCCGCTAAACGGAAAAACAGCCTGGGATGATCCCCATCCCACGAGCTGAGATGCCCCATCCCCCATAGAGTCAGCCCCCGGCGGATTCCGCCGGGGGCTGGCTATTATTCACAAAAAGGCTGTGCCTTTTTGTGAATAGAGATTTCGCTCCGAACCGCGCGTCCCGCCGTCCCAGCGGGACACACTCTCTCCGCGCAAAGTGTTTTTTGCGACGTGCACGCCGCCGCAAAAAACGGATTGCATTTGATTTGCCGCCTGCGGGCGGCAAACGCTGCGAAGCGCTTGCCGGGCTGGACAGTACATCAAAAATAGCCCGTGGACGGCAGCTTTGGCTGCCGTCCGCGGGCCTTCTCATGTCCCCGTCCGCATGTTCAGCGGGTCATCCCGCAGAGGAAGCCCGGTGTCCCGCTTCTGGGGCGGGATAGGCCGGGACATGCAGAAATACCGGCTCTCGTCGGCCACATGGTCCTCCTGCCGGGTGTCCACGTCCTCCGCGTCCGTCTGGTCGAACAGAAGCTCCGGTATTGTCCGGATAAACGCCCGGCACCCGGAGAACACATACAGCATGGGATACCCCTGCTCATCGAAGCTCATGCGGTAGTGCAGCTGCATCCACCCGGGGATCCGGCGGTTGTCCCCCCGGGTGAAGAACACCCGGTGCCGCAGGGCCGTCTCATAGATGCTCTCGCCCCGGCTGGTGTCCCAGATGGCCGGGTCCGCCACCCCCTGAATTTCCCGGCCCTTCAGCCAGGGGTGGGTGTCCTCTATCCGGCGGATCTCCGCAAACTGCTTCTCAGGCGTCCACCGGACGCCCACATCCGGCTCCCCGGTGCAGCCGTACAGCTCCAGAATCCGATAGATCACCCCGTCATAGTCCACCGCCCACCAGCCGCAGGAGAAGGGCTTGGCATAGCCGAAGTCATAGCTGCGGTAGACGGGCCACTCCCGGGGGATGTCGAAGGGGGCGATGACATGGGTGAACCGCCGGTCCTGATAGTGGGCGGGGTCGTTGGTAAATTCCTGGAACACCTGCCCCTGGAACACGTCCCACTTGCCCTCCAGCCAGGCGTCCCGCAGCCGCCGGGGCAGGGCCTCCAGCTGCCGCAGATAGTCCGGCTGCTTTTTCAGCAGGGCCCGGTTGTCGGTGACCTTGGCGGGGATGAACACATAGTCATCGGGGTTTTCCCCCGCCTGGAACCGCCGGTCGATGAACAGGCGCTTGATATAGCTGTGCCCCGGCCCGCCGGGGTTGCAGGTGTAGTACAGCCGCTTGGGAAATTCGTTGACGCCCCGCAGGCAGGCGGCAAACTGCCGCAGCCACTCCTCCTTCAGCTGGGTGGCCTCGTCCAGGAAGATCACGTCGTATTCCGCCCCCTGATAGCGGTCCATGTCGCCGTCGGCGGCGCAGTAGCCGAAGTCCAGGACGCTGCCGTTGGGGAAAACGAACTGCCGGGCGGTGGCCCGGTATTCCGCGAGACCGGCCAGCTCCTGCCGCAGAAAGCGGATGTGGTTGGCCTCCAGCTCCTGATAGGTCCGGCGCACCAGCAGCAGACGGATCCCCGGATAGCGCAGGGCCAGCAGCTTGGCCTTGGTGCGGACGGCCCAGCTTTTGCCGCCGCCCCGGGCCCCGCCGAAGGCCACATACTTCTTCCGGCACCGCAGAAACTCCTGCTGCCGGGGGTTGGGTCGGTCCATGGTGAGAATTTTTTCCGTCACAGGCTCCAGTCCTCCGTTTCCTCCGCCAGCTCCACCCGGACCACGCCGCCGCCGGGCTGCTGCCCCTCCAGGGTCTGCTGAAGGTTCATCAGCTCCCGCAGAACGGCGGTGAGCTCCTTGATCTCCCGGGTGTCCAGGTCCCCCGCCAGCCGCCG
>ENA-ORNW01001075-ORNW01001075.1-human-gut-metagenome-genome-assembly--contig:-NODE-1075-length-22416-cov-7.566433_pt1 | contig 22416 bp, 19 predicted proteins | sample MGYA00242121_ERZ509034 | MGnify/ENA primary metagenome ERZ509034 (study PRJEB26280, sample SAMEA2338689) | human gut metagenome | biome: human gut; feature: human-associated habitat; material: faeces... | reverse complement strand
GGAGCACGGTACTCCTCGCTTTGTCCGGCACAATGATGGGAATGGCACAGGAAAACAACGTATTTCCATTCACAACTGATGTGATAGCCGTATACAAAAAAGATAATATGTATTATGTCGTAAAAGAATGCGAGACTTTGAATATTCTTTCTAAGTATTTCAAAGAAAACAAAAAATGGGCGAAAAAAATCCTTAAAAAAGTAACTCGAAATAAAAACGGATTGGTAGATATATTCGAACTAATCAATGTGATAGATCAGCCAGCATACATAACTTATTATTATGGAACCGAAGTATTATCAGCCTACGATGAATCATGTACAGACTATGACCCAACGGTAAAAAAACACTTTTTAAGCATCGAATTGCCTAAAAAATTGTTTACATACGAGAATGTATGGAAACTGTACGAATATATTATGTCCCGTATTAACATTTCTGAGAATTTACCTTATTCAATACGGCTCGAAGATGCCGAAATCCGGAAAGTCCTGAATGCGCCCCTGGAATAACTTCCAAGCCAAGCGATAACAGACAGCCTGTTATCGCTTGGCTTTTATACCATAACACCGGATCGGAACACCGCCGGCCCCGACTTCATACAAGAAATTGTCCGGACGGTCCGCATAAAGGAATGAAGGGGGCCGAACGATCATTCATGGATTTCGATCAACGAACGGATAAATATATCGAGATACACCGTTATATTGTCCATTGTAATAATATTCTGAGGCGACATCCTCCCAATATTTATTATTCAATCGAATCATCTTTATAATATAATGTGTAAGTGCGCTATCTCGAAAAACGCAGTCGTTGTATTGCAGGTGGGAATATCCGTCCAAGAATAACGTATCAAGCTTTTGGTCAGAATGTAACATTACAGCTATGGAAGTATCAACTTCTTGATAATCAAATGAAATAGAATCCCGGGTTGCATGTTCTATCTGATCATAAATAAACTTCAAACTATCGAAATTCGTTATTGTAAGCTTATTTAATTTCAAACTATCTTTTAGGAAAACTCGACCTGGAGTATCAACGACTTTCAGAATGCCCCAAGGAGTTTGATTCGGGTTATAATATATAGTAGCTTTTTTTAGCGGATTATTGGATTCCGTACAAGCACTACATATTATTACTGTCAAAAATAAAAGTCGTCTCATATTGCTCTATCAATTATTTCATATACTGATTATGAAATTCATATATATAACGAGATATTTCTTCTGGGCTCATATTAGAAATATTTTCATTCCTTTGTTTTCCCTTATGGTTAGTTCTCGTTTTTTGATCATTTCTTATTTCCCCATGTTTTTTTGCAGCGATCTGTTCTGTTCCTTCAATTACTCGACGTTCTTCTTTTTTATGATATTGTTTATCAGAACCCAACTTAACTGAATTATTATACGAAACAATCGCGTCACTGTCGTTGCTTCGTATTATTTCATCATATTTTTGCGCATGATCCATTTCATGAGCTAATACTGTTGCAGGGGACATTAGTATTTGTTCATCAGTTTGGATTAAATGATTAGGATCCCAATTTATTGTTTGGTTCTTAGGATTAAATGAGGCTGATTCAATAGATTCTACTTCATTAATATAATAAATTTTCTCCGATTGATTTAATTTTGCTAAATTTCCAGCTGTGCCTTTTTCATTCATATATTGCACGGTCTGGGCAAATTTAGTCTTGAATTCTTCAGATACTCCTGGAGAAAAATAAATTTTCTTACCATCCCGATCCATGTATTTAACCGGATTCCCCGCACAAAAAGCATAAGGTGAGACGGGAAAATACTTTTCCGCCAGCGGGTCTGCGCCGTTCCATCCCAACCGGAACTTCGGATCGAACTGGCGGAATCCGAAATCCGTGTAGGGAATCTTCAGGAACGACAAGTCTTCCTTGCCGTTGTAACGGTAGCGGTTGTCGGATACGGAAGATCCGGAATCGGCCCACCGTAGGCCGAAAGGATAGTAGTCGTTCTGTTCGACGACTTCGCCCGAAGAGGTCCGCACGGCCCGTACGCTTCCCAGGTGATCCGTTACGAAATAACGCGCTTCCAGACCGCCGGACGTCTTTATAAAGCGTCCGCCGTCGAATTCCACGCTCTCCAACTCCAAGGATTGGCCCGAAGAAGGCCGTTCGTAAACCAAAGAACCTACATAACACAAACCGTGGCCGTCGTCACTGGACATCAAATACTTCCGACCGTTCGAAAGATAAGAAAAATTTGCCAGCAATCTGCCGTCTCGCGTAACTTTTTCTATCAGATTCAGTCGATTATACGTCATATCGAGTCCGTTTGCCCCGTCATGGACCAGATTCCCGTTCGTATCATAGGCATACGGATAAGCCGTCCCGGAATCGGAAAGCGACACGAGACGGTTCCCCGCATAGGTGTATGCGAAATCGGTCGTCACCGCATCACCCTGCGATCGTTGCAGGGTCAGTATATTGCCGTTCCGGTCGTAGGTCAGCGACCGTTCCACGAACCGGTCGGTACGTTCCCCGGCCTGATATTGCCTCGTATCCGTCAGACGGGAGAGGCCGTCATAGGCGAAAGCATAGGTGTTTTCCTCTCCACCGGCATGCCGCCACGTCCATTCGGCGATATTGCCCGTATAGGATGGTGCGACGTATTGCGGAGATTCATAGGCCAGAGCCATTCGGAATCCGTCATCCTGCTGTCCGGTCAGCCAGCCCCGTATATTATGCGTATAATCCGTTCGCAGCGGAGAATCGCCTGTTTCATAGGTTCTGGAAGATAACCGGCCCAGCTCGTCGTAATCGTACCGTATTCGCGTATCGGCATGACTTCCGGACGGTCCGTTCACCCCGACGGTCGTCATACGCAAGCGCTCCGCATGATCGTAGCCATTCACGCTCGTCACCGTCCAATCACCCGGATATACATGTCGGGAAATCGACCGCTGACCGGTAAACGTGTATGCGAGGTATTCGTGGTCCAATCCATGGTATCCCGAACAGCGTATCTGAACAGGGCGTTTTCGGTCGTCATAATAGGTCGCCGCATACAGACACGAATCCATATCCGGATCCGCCGAAAAGATAGCCGTGCGGCCGCCGGTCAGCAGTCCCGTATGTTTGTAAGCCTCCGCATCACTGCCGTAACGGGTCAGGAAGCAGCCATCGACCTCGGAGACGGTATATTCCAGTCCTTTCCCGGAAAACTCCGGAAGGACCAGAAAACCGTAATCATCGTAGTAATATGCCGTCACATGGTGCGGCGAGGAGAGCGTCACGCCTTCGACACGGTATCCGGCAAGCATCCCCGCCTCTTCGTAGGCCGGAACGGCACGCACGGTTTCCGTGGCAAGCGATGCGGGATCCGGTGCACTGGAACAAACTCCGGACAACGTCGTACGACCGAAGGCGTCGGGAATCGAAAAGGCCCATTCACCTTGCAGACGCAACTCTCCGTCCTGTGTGAAAACCGGTGTATCGGTCCGGTCGTAAATGATTCGAATCCAATCGGCACCCGGCAACCGTTTGGCAACACAGCGGTTGCGACCGTCGTACCGGTAAAGGTAGGCATATCGGCGCAAGACTTCCGACGTGTCGCTTGACCACGGACCTCCGTCCTGCATGGAAGCAGACGCCATAGGCGGCAATACGGCCCGAAGATTCCCGGCCGTGTCGTAAAGATAATAGGTATCATGAAACTCTCTTCCAATGCCGGTCGGCACGACCTGCCGGACCAATACGACCAGATTCCGTTTGTCCCGGAATTCGAAAGCGGCATTGCCGTCCTCGTCTTCTGTCCGGGAAACATACATTTCACCTGGAATATATTGACCCGTACCGGAGACGACTACGACGGTATCGGTCGGTCCGTAATCCGAAGCAGAGAACCGGAGACACTCCAGCGAATCCGTTCCGTCATTGGTAAGATATCGGATTCGCTCCGCCCGATCCGCGATCTGCCATTTTTCGCCCGGTCCATATAGTTCGGTCACCCGATCCAGAGGCGAAGATTCGTATATCGGATACGAATAGGCCTTGCGGTCTCCGTAATTTTCTTTGGCCTCCGACATGATTCGGACCAGCGGGACATAAGCCCCGCCATTTCCGGCGACAACCGCAGGCAGCCAAGTACGGGATTCGCGTCCGAATCCATCGTATTGCCGCAGGGGCACGAGATCATTCTCCAAAGGGGTAATTCCCTGCTGAACCGTCTGAATCGGACGTCCCAGACCGTCATAATAAGCATATTTGTCAACATACGAGGTTCCGGTTGCCGCCGTCATCGTCCGGGTGCGAATATAGCTTTGGTCCGAAGAGACAGGGCCCGGGTCTATCGGTTCCAGATCGGGAACATATCCCGTCTTTTCGTATGTCACTTCCATGCTGAATGAAAAGGTTCCGTTCATCGGCACCAGAATTTGTTCATTGGGAACGAACACTTGCGTCGGACTCGTGACTACGGTGTTTTTATGCTCTTCATCCACGACAAAAAACATGAACTGCATTTGGTGAGTATAACCGAGATAATTCGCATATTCCCCAGTCAGGACCTCGTCCAATGCGATAACGCAATGTCCCTCAGAGTCCGTTTGGAAGTCGATCGCCCAATAGATGATACTGTTGAGCATGAGTAGGAATCTCGGATACCCTGAACCATCGTACGAAGTTTTGAAACTGATATGCATCGGAGAAACTCCGTGCCGATACGGAAGAAAGGTCTGTATGAAATCCGTATTTTCGACCGTGATTCTTCCTGCACAGACAAACTCTTCATTGCACACTTCGGGATGTTCCACAGAAAAATTCGCCGTTTGGCAGTTCGGAGTGATCCCCGATGTCTCAATCTGAAATTCAGGAGTATATATTTGCTGGGAATAGGCCGCAGCAGTCGCTGTAAACAGCAATACGGTCAGTATCCACATGTATTCGAAGGTCTTTTTCATAGCTCGTTTTCCGTTGTTTAGTTAGACATGTAATAATATTCGTATTCTTTCGTCGCATGACCGGCGTGGTCCCGAATGCGTATCAACCGTCCCAACGCATCGTATTCATAGGAGGTCTGAATACCCGCCGGATCGGTCGCCGTGAGCATTCCGACGAGCGGCCGATAGGTATAGGTTGAAACGGCAGCGTGGGCAAATACAGGATCGGCCCGCAAACCATTCAGCAATGCCAGATCGGAAACGGTGGGCTCCGTCCGGGACGCGATGGCGTCGAGTGTAATCTGCGAAATGACGGACGTCAGTTGTGCGAGTGTGGCATTTTCGATTTTTGCAATCGGGTATTGTCCTCCGTAGGCCCAAACATAGACTGTACTGACTCCGTTCAGAGCCGTTGTTTGAACGATATTTCCCCACTTATCGTATCGGTCGAAGGTAATTTCGGTCCGATACTCCGAAGGCGGGATACTCGACCGTACCGAGACCGGCAAATAGATTCCGTTCCAATTCCCGTATTCGGTCCTTATCTGGACAATTTCAGACGACGACTCTCCCGGACCGTATTTCGTCTTTTCGATCACCGGATAAAGAATGTTTGCCGCGACCATATCCCGGCAGACCTGTTCCGTAAAATCTTCCGGATAGAGATAGGATTCCGAGAAGTCACTGGCGCTCTTTCGGGATATACGATGCCCTTCGTTGTAGGAATAACTTTCGAGGAATGTTACGGCCCCGTTGTCGGTATGATCCGTAACCGATTTGGAGCTCAGTCGGTAGAAACCCAACTTCAGATCGTATTCGGCATGTTCATATCGGAACGATATATAGTCGTAGACACTTCCCGTGGCGGCCACATTGTTCACCCGTATCCGTTCTTTGAGCCGCAGTTGTCGGAAAGTCCCTTTCCGAATGTCCGCGTACGTATATTTTTCCTCCCGCGTGACCTTATCTTCAGCATCATAATAAATCCGACCCGTCAATACCGGGGAATAACCCTTATTCGCATCAATCCAGAACGCGCGGTTCCAAGTCGAGCTAGCGGGGACCTGCAGATTGATAGAACCATCGTCGTAAAAAGGAGTAATATGAGCATCGGATGAGAAAGACGACGCCTCATCCACCGGAATATGACCATATACCGACACCGTTTTCCCACCGTATTTTCCGCTTTTTGAATCGTATCTCAACTTCGAGACTTTCCCGTACCGGGCCTTGTAATCGAGCACGGTCTCGTTGATCGGAGATGTCGAAAACCGGACGGTTCTCGCGCAATCATAGATCAGAGAGGGTTCGTATCCAGTTACTCCGTTCCTGAATCCGAGCGTATGCAGATCATCCACGAAATCATCGCTTCCGAGATATATTTCGAACCGGGCATCGTCATACCGATATTCCGTGACGACTGCCGTCGCCGATTCCTCCGGACGGGAGGAAATGCGCCTAATCCTCAAACCTCCGACTCTTCCTCCATGGCCATCGCTATGCGGTTCGTATTCGTACTCCGTAAAGCCCCCGGTCGGATAGGTGATGCGTTTCAGCGAATAATCCGTAACAGGCGTATCCAGAACATATCGGTTGCCGAAAGAAATATCATATAAATTCAAAACCTGAGATCCAGTCTTATCATAAATATTGGTATATGTATCGCTCGCTCCTACATCCCCTCGAACTTTCTCATACAGCAACGGAATGCGTTTGAACTCTTCGCTCATCCGATTTCCCGTGCCGCCGTATCCCCAATAATCGGGTCCTGCGGAGGTTCTTCCGTAGTAGGTAAACCGATATGTATCGGCTTCGGAAGAAGAACTGTCTCCTTCGATCGTAACTTTCTGCAACAGATTATGGTCATTGTTGTTGCCCGTTGCCAGGATCTGATCGAAACCTATTCTGCGGACTAATCGACCGGCATCATCGTGTATCTCGACGGCTGTAATGAGATGCTTCGTTTTGTTGTCCGTGTCCCCGTGGGAGGTTTCCCGGCGGATAAAATCAATTCTGTAACCAGGTGCCGTTATTTTCGTCACCAACATGGAACTATGACCTTGATAATCGCTCTCCCGGATATACGGAAGCTCCGATCCCCTCACCCACCAGCTGTAAGGCGGATTGTAAGGAATGTAATTGATATAATACGGAGCTTCCGTATAGAGAATATAATCGACCTTTCGGGCATTCAGCGGTGTTACATATTTTTCATATTCGAACGTCACTTTCTCCCGGTACCGGGTTGTCATTCGGTTCAAGGGCCACCCGATGACGCTGGACCGCTCATCGTGAGTCTCCTCACGGGTTTTGTCGTCGCCCAGCTCATAGACGGTTCCCCGGTCATCCGTTACGGTTATGGTTCGGAAGGAGTAAAATTCACTTGCTTCTCCGAATGCGAATCTGTCCTGTCGGGAACCGGCGATTAATGCCGAGATATGGTTCGGATCGTCTCCGTTCCGAAGAATGAACTCTCCCGAAGCAGTAGGCAGAATATAGGAAAAATGATCGTATTCCGAATCGTGCGTATATTGGAATAGCTGCAGGTAGTCATCCCGATTCCGACGTTCCGAAGAAGGGGCTGCCGCATCGACCGAGGCGAATCTTCCCAACCCGTTGTCGTCGTAGTGCGGATAACGCTCATCCTCCAGGCCATAAATCGTCCGCATGACCTTATAACCTCCCACGTTGATACTCCAGCCGGCTCCCACGTCTCCGTCATACTGAAACGCTTTTACTCCCGAGGCGTGATAGGACAGCGTGACGGGAATCGTCAGTTCTTTCAACCGGATTTCGAACAACGGGATGGAAATGTCCGGAATTCCCGTACTCTCGTCGATCGCGTGATCCAGGTATTTCCGGTAGATCGCGGACTGCGGAGACGGAGGTATGACCTGTACGGCGAACGGATCCTCCTTCGTTTCGTCGGAAGCAGCTATCCGATAATGTCCCGTGGTATCCCGGAGAACGGACAAGCCGTTCTTTGCGGCGATGTCCTGTGCTGCGAGCGGACATGGAACCGGCAGAAACGAGACGACTGCAATGGTCGTCATGAATGCGGACAAATGGTTCAGAGGTTTCATAATCGGTTATTTTTTAGGTTGTAAATGGATTTCGCAGTTGATGGGCCCTCTCTATCCCATGATCCCTCCGAGCGAGAACATGGGCATATACATGGCGACAAGGATCACCGCAACGAGGATTCCGACAAGGAGAATCAACAAGGGTTCGAGCAGCGTTCCCACGCGGCGAATGGCATATTCGAGTTCGGCGGCGAGTGCGTCGGCACGGCGATGGAGCATCTCGGGAAGACGTCCTGTCTCCTCTCCCACACGAACCAACGCCGCGAGCCGGCGGTCGTACAGCTCCGGAAAACGGGAGATTCCTTCCGCGAAAGTACCGCCGCATTCGAGCTCTTGGGCAATCAATTCGAAAGACTGTCGGTAAGGATAGAATCCAATGACATCGGAAAGCACTTTCACGCCCGTGAGCAGCGGTACGCCGGACGAAGAGAGCAGATGGAGCAGACGACAAAACTGAGCCTCGTGGTTCTTACGGATAATGGTGCCCGCCACAGGCAGGTGCAACAACATGTTCGATAACCATCGGCGTACCTCCTTCTTGTTTCGGTTTGCATAGTAGATTGTACCGATTCCACAGAATGCCGCGATCGTCCCTGCGGCATAGGCGGGAAATGCCTGCGATACGGAGATGATCCAGCGAGTCAATGCCGGCAGTTCGCCGCCCATGCGGGCATAAACTTCTTCGAACATGGGAACAACGACCGCGAGCATGAAAGCCACGACCGCCACGGCCGTACAGAGGATAACGAGCGGATAGCTTGCCGACGAAGAGATCATTCGCCCGCTGTACGGACCGTTTGCGGAAATAGTCGCCGAGAAATTCGAGTGTCTCCGCCAGCCGGCCCGTTTCGTCTCCGATACGTATCACGCCGCACTCCAAACGGCGGAACGCTTCGCTACGTTCCATCGCCTGCCACAAGGCGGCGCCGTCCACCACGTTGCCATAAAGCTGTTTTAGTAACGCTTTGATCCGTGCATCCCGTTCGCCGTCGATCAGCAATCGGAAAGCCTGCGAGAAATCGAGCCCCGCTGTCAGCAGTGCATGCAACTCGGTGTAAAACGACTCCCGCCGGGTATCCGATAAACTATTCCTCTTTGTAACCATATCCGTTTTCGATCTCTTCCATTTTTATCCGGTGGCGTTCCCGAGCGGTCGCCGAGATCTGGAAACGCGCCGTGAGTCCGGTCCCGAAACGGATCCCCACCGAGTTCACTCCCGCTTCGTTTTCCATCAGCCGGAGCGCGGACACGTTCCGCAGCAGCGTATCGCGGAATCCGCCGTCCGTATAAAGCAACACGGAATCACTGAGTCGCAGGCTTGTCGCACAGCCGTTGCGCCATACCCGCAGCGAAACGTCTTCACCGAAACCTCTGGCGTCATTCGTTACGCTGTCTGCGAACGTAACAAGCCATTCTGTCCGGTAAAAGCCTTCGCGCACGCATTCAGCGGTGAACAGAGTCTCAGCCTGCCGGATCTGCAATCGAAAGAAAAGCACAAGCCCCTCCGTCACGGCAAGCAATACTATTCCGGAGACAAGCATCATCACCAACGTCTCAGCAAGGGTCGATCCGCGCAAAAACGTTTTTCCCCGAAATCGGCCCGTCCGCCAGCCCGCGACGGAATCCACATCCGACGTGTTCCCATCCGTACAAAATGTCGGCGCATCGCCGAATACATATCGTTTCATTCCGTCCATTCCATTACTCTCTCCCGCACGATCCGCTTTCGGCTTCCTTCGATCCGGGCCGTGACCGATACATGTCGTACATCCGAAAAATCCCGATGGCGCTCCACCCGTACTGTCACCTCTCCCCACTCGTACCGCTCGACATACTCGCCACAGGGCCATACGCCCGTTTCGTATCTGCCAAAGGCTTCTTCCACACGATACTCCGCCTCCACGACGAGTGACGCATCGTCTCCACGTACGATTAGTTGAGGTAATATACTGATTGTCAATGTAAAAATAGTTAGAAACACAACCGAGGCCACGACTGCCTCCAGCAACGATGTACCCCGAAGCATCCGCCGTCCCGCACGACACTTTCCCGACATTACTCCACCCATACAGCCTCCTTTCTGCGTTCCGTACCTGTTCCGAGCCCGATCGGCAACGCCGTTTCGGGATTTCCGAGCAACGTACAGTCGTAAAACATATCTTTGTAATAGCCCTGCGGAGCGAAATAGATCGCACGCCGCAACACCGCACATCCCGCGACAATGCCCTGCACATGCGCCATTCCGTCCGTCCGGAGCAATCCCCGCAGGCGGGCGGTGCGCGACTGCCGGTAACAGGGACGAAGACGATTCCGCCGTACTGTATCGCGGACCACGACATAGCCATTCACTTCTGACTGTTCTTGCAATTCGGTATACTGTCCGCACCATATTCCCGAAGGATACTCGAGCACGGCCCGCGGCTCCACGACGACCGTATCGCGGGCGAAGAGCTGAGCTGCGATACGGGTTCCCCGACCGACAACGATTTTCCGCGCAATGACAACGAGGTGTTCCATGCGGCACGTGGAATCAATACGCAACTCTCCGGCATGAAGGACGATACGCCCCATCAGGATGCAACCGCCGACATCGGCATCCCCTACCCGGAGAGAAACCGTCTCACCGATATGGAATGGCACTGCGAGACTATCGGGTACTCCGGTCTGCGGTAAACGTTTTCCGGCAGTAAAGAGCGAATCGAGCCGGTTTATCACAGCAACATCCGGATGCGGCAGTTCCGCTCCGGAACGCCGGAACGCCGCACGGGGAATCTCTCGGCCGCGGAAGAAATCGGCTCCCATACGGCCGTACACCGCACCGTTTTGCGGTAAATGCAACACGCCCTGCAACTCGGTCCTCCCGGCGAGCGTCACTGCTATCCGGTTGTCTGCATAATAAAGCGTCTGCTCCGGATCCGGCCTGACCCCCATGAGACGACATGCCACGACGAGCGAGTCCTCCACTGCGACATGCACCGCCTCGTAAAGCCCCCATGACTCCCGGCGGATACGGACACGAGAGTGCGGCAGAGAATCGGAAAGGCGATACCCTTCCACGGCCGTCAGCTTCCCGTCGCCCGGATGCAGACGGTAAAGCGTATAGGCCGATTCGACATCGGCCCGGGCCTGCTTGAACCGCTGTTCCCGAAGGAAAGCGATCCGCTCCCGTTCCCACAACATCAGCAGCCCTGACAGAGTCGCCAACATTACGAGCGATACGGCCACGACCGTCGGAAGCACCGAACCGTACAATCCGGCCTTCATGGCCCGCCGAAACGGTCCCGTCCCGTTATGGCAACCCGTCTCCACCCCATACGATCGCAGAAAACGGAACCCGGAGAGAAGCAGAGCGACCGGATAAGTATCCAGAAGCGACGGAAGTATCGGATCATTCATTCGCATCGTTTCACACCGTAGATAAATCCTTTTTTTTCGAGGTAGAGCGAATCGGCATCGTAACTGCGGACCCGGAATCCGCCGGCCGTATCTCCACGCTGCAGTTCGTACTGACGGCCTCCGAGAGTCAGAATATGTAGCTGCCGTCCGACGACGGATACTGATCCTAAATGCACGGCTTGTATCCGTTCGCGGCGGGGACGTTTCCGCTCGGACGGAGGTTGTCGGACCGACGGCTGCAACATTGGCTCCGGGACGGCCGCGGCTTTCAGGAACGGATCCGGATAATCGAGCTGCAACGTGTCGGCAACGGCGGCCGAATGTTTCCCGACGGATCGTTCCGGAACTGCAGCTCGCAAGCCCTCCCGACCCGGCGTAAGGATTTTCCATGCCACGAGCCCCCATACCGCCACAACGGCTGCAAGAAGCAGGCTGATCGTCCAGCGGGATTTCATTGCCGCAAGTTTTCCAACGCTCCGGCAGGTCCGACAGCCGGCAGAAGTCCGAACCATCCTGTCTGCTCCGGTCCGTCACTCGAAGTTCCGACGGACTGCACCGTGAGAGTCCGCACCTCCGAGTACGTCGCGTACCCCGGGTTGAAGGCCGCGACCCGCCACTCGTATTCTCCACCGCCCAGTTCCATCCGACAACCGTAGCTACGACTGCCGAGCGTATCGACCCGAAGCACCGTATCGGCGACAATCCGCCCTTCGCCGAACGAAGGCGACATAAGCGTGAGCTCATACTCCGCGGCATACGGCACAGCCTTCCAACGAAACTCCACCGCCCCGGCCGGCACCTCGGCACGCTCCGCGGGACCGACGATCCATATCCGGTCGCCGGAAATATCTTCCTCCAACACACCGCACGCAACGGCAGACAGGAGCAACAAGCAGCAAAAAAATTTCATAATCGTCCGTTTTCAGCAAGCAAAATATTATTGTCTATCTGTCACCAATTGTTCCACGTAAAGGGTAAGTATCAGATCTTTGCGTTTTGTCCGGCGGTCGGTCCGTACGGTCCATGCCATCGACCGCACACGACAAAATGCCAGACAATGTTCGAGGGCGTGCGTTGTCCGCAGCAGATCACCGAAACGCCCCGCAAGAGTCACACACACAGCATGAAGCGCAATGCCGTCCCGCCGATCGGTGACCTGAGGTTCGTAACCAATGACCTGCACACTCCGTCCGACAGCATATCTCCGCAACGAATCGAGCAGTCCTCCCGAGAAGATCAGCTCGGGCGCGTCGGTACACACGCCGTCGAAGCTTTGCAATCCGTGGTTTCGAGGGGTCGTCACCTTCAGTTCCCGCATTAAGCGCCGACAATCGCACCATGCGGCGAACGTATCGTACAGAGCGAACCGCCAGGTTGCCCACGGCAGCACGACGACGAGTAACGCCAGCAGTGTCACACCCCGATATCGGTATGGCAACTTCATAGTCCTATTCCGATTCTGAACGTTAGTTGTCCTTCATGAGTGTTCCGTTCCATCTGCACGAGCCGAACCTCTCCGAATGCCTCCTCCGCCGTCAGTTTTCCGACAAATTCCGAAATCTCTGCGGCGCTCTCCGCCTCGCCGCATACGACGACAACATGCACCTGCCTTCGTAAGGGTTTGCCGATTTCGCTCCGTTTTTCGGGCGGTTCGACTTTCAGCGCAGTCAGAGTCACCCGTTCCGGTACGGCTGCGGCAATACGGTCGCAGACGACGGTCCGCAACATTTCGGGCCGCACAGCAAAGGCAACCAGCAATTCCCGTCTCCGGGCATCGGTCTCCGCCGTCTCCGAATCCGCCTGCTCCCGGGCTGCAAGCGCAGACTGCAAAGCCTGCCGACGGATGCCGACCGACGGGGAAACAACGGTATTCGCCGTCAGCAGGACCAGAAAAAGCCCCAGTATCGGAAGCCCCATCCGGCGCACAACAGCCTGTGCCAGCGCCGACCCTTCCGCCGTAGGCCGTACGAGCATCCGCCAACGCAATCTGCCGAGCACTGTGCGTGCTGCGTCTTCCGGCGGCTCAGCAACCAAAAGACATTGCGGATAAATGCCGGCTCCGGCTAACTCTCCGAGTACGGGTCGCAGCTTCTCACGCCGCACGAAAGAGAACACGCCCTCCCGCTCGTTCCATACGAAAGTTTCCGCATCGGATCGCACACGCGCCGAAACGCCCGTGGCTTCCGATGATTTCGAAATCACGCCGTGACCGGCGAACGTCACGGCTACGATGCTTCGGGCAACGGATTCCGGCACCTGATCGACCTGTTGCGGAATGCCGCCGGGTTTGCAGGACCATGTCCGCACAGTGTATCCGCCAGCGGTCAGCGTCACCTCCAGTACCCGGACCGATCCGAGAATACGAGACAATAGTTTCATGGGGTCCGCATATTGACGACGGTCAATCGATGACCGAGGGTTTGATGAATATATTCAACGTCCGTTCGACCTTGTTGCGCCTCTCTTTGCCGAAGAACCATTTGATGATGGGAACCTTCGCAAGAAAAGGAATGCCGCGCGAGGATTTCTCCATCGTATTACGGTCCAGGCCGCCTAGTAGTACCATCTCCTCGTTACGAACCTTGACGATTGACTTGAACCCGCGCGTCGCCGTGCCCGGCGGAGCGTTCTCCTCCACACGGTCGGTGAACTCGGTCTGCTCGAATTCGATTTCGAGCGTAATCTGCCGGTCCTCCGAAATGTAGGGAGTGACCTTGATCGAGAGGTTCGCATCCACGCTCTTCCAGGTATAGGATTCCGACTGTATCGGATTCTGAGTACCGTAGTAGTTGTTCTGTATCTCCTTATAGTATTGCGTTTCACCGCTGGTGAGTGTCGCGCAATGACCGTTGAGTGTCGAGAGCTTCGGTGTGGACTGCAGCCGGATGGTGCCATCTTCCTCCAACGCCTGCAGACTCAGGTAGAAATTCGGCGTGACGCGTCCGAGGTTCACCGTCCCGCGGATCCGGTGCAGCAGACTGTTTACGGCCTCGGCATTATAAGTCATGTTCACTCCCGGACCGAGCGTTCCAAGAGTCTGCGCAGGCGATTTGCCCACACCCGCTCCGAGACCTATTTCACGCAGGTCGCTTTTCGTCACGTCGGCAACGATGATTTCCATCGTGATCATCGGTACGGGTTTGTCCACCGACCGGACGAAAGTCTCCACACGGGCCACGTCACGCTGGTCTCCCGAAAGGATCAATGCGTTCAGATCGGGGAAGACCTTGATTCCGACTCCTTGTTTCAACGGCTCAGGAACGAATTCTTCGAGTGTCGATACGGCCCGGAACGCCAACGGAATCACCGTCGCTGAAGCAAGACCGTCGGTCTGTGCCGCACCGAATATCCAAATACCCCGCTCGCGGTAGTAGGAATACGGCGACCCTTTCAGCAACACCGAGAGCAATGTTTCGAAATCCGTGTTGTCCGTCCAAATACCCGCGGTGAAGTTCACGGGCGAAAGGAAGTGGTAGTTGAGTCCCAGCGTTTCGCAAAGGTCGAGGAGAATGTCCTGCACATTGCCACGTGCAACATGAGCCGTAATGCGCCCCAGTGAATCGACAGACAGTTCATCGGGAGAGAATTGCCGGCGGCGCACATAGGAAGGCCCGCGGGGAACTCCTTCCGATACGGATTCGTCGCGGAAGAGCGTCCATGTCCCCGGAGCGCTCCGTTCTACCCGCAAGCCATTTATTCCGGCGAGCGTCCGCAGCGCCTCGGCGAAACGCATGCGCCGTACATAACCCGAAACTTTACAGTCGTAGAGCGGTTCGGGAACTATGATATTGCGCTCCGTGAGCCGCCCGATCTTTTTCGCCACATCGATAAGCCGTTCGCCCCGCAGGTCGTAACGCAATGTCGTGTCCAGTGCATCGTAGGCAATATCGGGATCGGGCTGCGGCGCCGGAAGCACGGCCGCCGGGAAGATGGATACGATGTTTCTTGTGACCGTGGCATCGAGGCGGTATTCCCGGCAGAGGAAACGTATCAGATCGTCCACCCGGGCCCGGGTGAAGTTGCACGACACCGGAATGTTCTCTACGTTCCGCACCGAAAGATTCACTCCGCTGGCCCGAGCGATATTGCGGAGAAGTTCCGTGAGCGGCAGCCGTCCCGCCGTCACATCCACCTCCCGCGCGAAGGTCGAATCCCTTCCCGCAAGTTTCTCCAGAGCCCGATCGAGCGCTGCCAGACGCAACGCCTCCGGATCGGCCGCAGAAAGCGTATCGGAAGACGTAAGCCGGAAGACTTCCGCAGGTAGCGAATCCCGTCCGAACGCCTCCGAAGCTATGCACCTACGCCCGTCCGGAAGGAGTAGGCCGGATAGAAACAGGAATAAAAGGCAATAAGGTTTCATAAGCGTCAGTAGTTGAGCAGCGGTATCAACTCGTCGAGCGAAGTCTCGCCGCGTAGGAACAGTTCAACGACTGCATCCCGGAGCGATGCGATGTCTCTTTCCGCCAACAACGGCGTAATATCCGAGCGTCCTGTCCTGGCTGCCGCCGCAAGTTCTTCATCCATCGGAATTACCTCATAGACCGCACGACGCCCCGCATAACCCGTTAAAAAGCACCGTTCGCAACCAACCGCCTCGAAATAATTCCCGAATGCATGGTCCGGCAGCAGACGACGGACCTCGTCCGTTACCGCAGCCCGTCGTTTGCAATGAGGGCACAACAACCTCACGAGCCGCTGCGCCACGGTCATTACTAATGTATCAGCCACCAGATAGGGATGCACGCCCATATCCGTCAGGCGGGCCACGGCGCCCCACGCCGTATTGGTATGGATTGTCGAGAAGAGCAGATGCCCTGTGAGCGACGACCGCACGGCCATCTCCGCCGTCTCTCTGTCGCGGATTTCGCCCAACATAATAATGTCAGGATCCTGCCGCAGGAAGGTTCGCAGTGCAGCGGTGAACGTAAGTCCGATCTCTTCCTTGAGCTGTACCTGATTAACCCCTTCGAGCGTGTACTCGATCGGATCCTCGATCGTGAGGATATTGTCCGTCAGCCGATTCAATCTCCGCAACGTGGCGTAAAGCGTCGTACTCTTGCCTGAACCTGTCGGCCCGCAGATGAGCACCATGCCGAAAGGGTGTGCGACGGACCGGCAATAATCCCCATACTGCCGTTCCGAAAAACCGAGATTGCTGAGTTCTAACAATTCCACATGGCGGGTCAAAAGGCGCAGTACCGTCTTCTCGCCGTAAATGGTAGGCAAGGTAGAAACGCGCACATCGAACTTAACCCCATTACGATCATAGAGAATACGCCCATCCTGGGGCAGCCGTTTTTCAGAGATATCCAGATTGGCCAGAATTTTGATCTGATTCACCAGTGGTGCATACTGCGCTCGCTCCACAACATAACGTTCTGTCAGCTTACCGTCGATGCGCATCCGGATACGGCAACGCGTTTCGTAAGATTCGATATGAATATCGCTGGCATAATCGCGGAATGCCTCGCCGATAAGCGACATCAGAAACCCCGATCCCGAAGCAATGTTCTTCAGACAGCCAGATTGCGTAGCCGACAGCCGAACGGTGTCGCCGCGATAGTATTGCAGCATGAGGCGGTGAAACTCTTCCCCGTCAAGCGGCACGACCTCCGCCTGCCAGCCGCAAAGCGCCTCCAATTCGCCGATCGCCACCGTATAATCACGGCCGGCCTCACCATAGCAACGCACCCGTCCCTCCGTCCGTTCGAACGGAACAAGCCGGTATTCCGCCGCTTCCGCAGCCGACAATAACCGGACTATTTCGGTCGGAATATGGATTACGACAGCCATAAGCGTATCAACTCGAAAAACTGCGATCCGGCAAGTGCGATACCGGCTGTTCCGACAAACGGCACGGTACTCCGTCTCCGACGAAGCAGACAGTACCACCACACGAGCGAAACAAGGCAGGCGGCAATCAAGAAACGCAGAAATCCCATAGGAGTAAAAAGTGGTGTGCAAGCCAGCAGAAAAACAACATCCCCACAGCCGACAGCCCGGATAAAAGGCAACTTCCGCAATTGCAGATAACCGGCGAGCAAAATACCCAACAGGATCAGCAGACCTGTATTTTCGGCTGCATTCCGCATCATGCCCCGCCAGCCGCAGTCAGCCCATCCTGTGGCGACAACTGAGACTCCGAATGCTGCCAGTTCCCGAATACCGACCCGTCTCGTTCGAACATCTCTGAGCCCCAACGGCATGACCGCAAGTACGGGTATTAATCCGAGATACACACCGAAAGACGAACCGGCACCAGCCGATAGCAAATAGCACTCAGGAGGAAACATACCTGCGAATCAATCTTTGATGATTTCTTTCAGTTCCCTGTCTTGGTCAATTTCCCAGACATTATACACTCCGTCTCCGTCGAAATCCACCACGGCCGTTGCCGTGGCACGGAACCCGTGCTCCGAGGCCTCGACGATCTCGATGCGATAATTGGCCTGTCCGCCGTCGGTCACCAGCTCCGACTGTTCGAATCCCAATTCGTCGAGTGACGCCGAATAACGGGAACAAGTGTAGAAATTCGATTTTTGCAACGTGTGCAGATAGGTCAGTTGCTGCTGTGCCTCGGTTGCTTTCGCACGCGAGATGAGCGGCATCAGATTCGGAAGCGCGATCAGTACCAGGATACCGATAATCACAAGTACGACCAATAATTCCGGTAACGAGAAAGCGCGCAACCGTTTGCTTCGCACGACAGATATAGAAAAGTTCATCATGGAAAAGAATGAAATTAAGCCTTAACAAAGATATATCCACCGGGAGAATATATCACCGTTTACAGACCTTTCATCATAAATAGTAATATTTTGTGTGTCAGCAATATATATACTATAAAAACTATACAAAAGCTTATCATACGCTGCAGTCCGCAATGAAAGGTCCATGAAAGGGAATAATCCGTGATATCAGATGAATATCACTCTATTATATCCTAATATGACAGCATCGTTTTATCGGCGAAATATTTCTTCGGAATTTATCCGTTCGCTATCTTTACAAACATATAACATATCGGCATCAAACCGAATGTATCCAATTGCACGGGATAAGCTGGAGAAAGGGAGAGAAATAGTAGGCAGGTTCTTTTCTTGAAAATGCGAATTCAATCTCACCTAACGGGTTATTCGTTTCGAAACGCGAAAAAGGGCTATCTCGGGAAACACCCGGCCGGAATCCTGAAAAGATAAGAGATTCTTTCGGGCAGGATCATTTGGCCTTGATACGATGGTACTTTACATAAATCGAACTGATTTTCCCCACCTGAAAAATAGCGCATAGCTCTCTGTTCGAGAATCCGGCATTCATCAGACAGATGAATTGTCTTTCGGAAACGGACATTTTATGCCATTTCATCTTGATTGTTGCGCTGGGAGGGTTCCAGCTGACAATATTGTATTTCGTCAATTGCCTGATATGCGCAATGTTCTTGCACCGATTGTGAAAAGCCTGGGAATCGTCGCTGAATACATACAACAGATCGAGCCAGTCCTTGATAAGCAGCAGTCTGTTGCTGGCAAGTTTTTTCGTCTCATTCAGCGATTTTGCCAAGACGGCGACAAGAACAACCAATAAAACAATGATTGTACATAGGAAAAATTCGATCATACCGGCACTGATTTTGATGTTTCTAAAAAATATGCACGGTATCTTAATTTGCCTAACTCAGGAGACCAATCCTTATAACAGCAGTTAAGAACCGTGCATAATGCTCCGGTTCCTACTGTTTACCTGTTATACTTTAATTTGGTCTTCGAGTTAGGATAAACAGAAGAACGTCATTCTCGTATTTATGAATTAAAGATATATATTCCGGATCAAAACACCAATTATATTTGGGTTTTATCGCTCCGTATGTTCCCCACAAACATCACCGGAGAAGCTACTTGGCCGCTGATCAAAGGAATAGAATGATTCAAAAGATTTTTCCCTACGCTTTATATGAATTCAGCACTTATACGTCATCTGCGACATCGGTTCCGTACACCATTTTGGCTACGACGTGTTCCGGTAACTTGATTTTACATGCATGCAAGATATAGCGATAGGGCCCGGGGGTTGGGTGAGCCCTTGCTTGTTTTGGCTCGCAACCTGTTTGAGCTTCGCTGTGACGGCCCTGCTTGATAAATGTCATAAAATCGTCCACTGTATGAGATAACGGACAAGTTCGTCAATAGTCATTGTCGTTGATTTCATAGCCTGACTCTCGGGTGATTCTTCGGCATTCATGACAGAGATCTTCACGAAGATCGACATGCTCATCATCCGTGATCTGAAGATCCGGGGAGAGATTTTCTTCCTCGACGTAAAAGGGAGTGCTTATTTTCGGGTCTGGAAATTATGCGTAATCCGTAATTTCGTATTGTACGTTCCATCCTTCCGTAAATGATTCCTGAAGGCACAAACCTTGAAAGCTGCCATTGGTTAATTCTTTTTGGCTCAAAAACAATCATTTTTCTGCCTTTTTGTGAGGATATACCAACCCGAGAAGATCGGAATGCACCAAAAAAAACATATAGCGATCTGTGAGAATCGCTATATGTTAAGATAGATAGGAATTCGAGCGGAAAACGGGATTCGAACCCGCGACCCTCAGCTTGGGAAGCTGATGCTCTACCGACTGAGCTATTTCCGCAAATATGTAGATCACTCCCTACATAGTGGTGCAAATATCCGTTTTTTCCCTGAAAAATGCAAGGATGCAGCGTTTTATTTGTAAATGGAATTCAAGATATCAGCCAAACGCAGACCGGCCCGGAGCAACTGCTGTTCAACGACAGGATAATTGTCGAACATGTATTGGTAGGACAATTCGCTGTTTTCCGGCGTATCCTCGTATATCTTTTCGCAGACCGCATGCGTTTCGGTAAGCCAATCCGCCGGCGTGCCTGTTGCAAGCTGCTGTTTCCGCTTTCTATCCAAGATGTCGATATTGTCCACCCATTCGGTATAGCTCCATTTTTTCGCCGATTCGACCAGCATGTCATCCCATACCGCATGCAGGTTGGTCGGTTTTCCAAACCAGGTGACCGATATTTTATTGGCACCCAGATCGCTTAAATGCCCGGTGTGCATCGGACAGTGGATGTCGCCGACCAGATGGATCAAGAACTTGACATACAGGGTCTGCATGCTGTCAGGCAATGTGCCCGAGCGCAATTTAGATATGATTTCATTCAAAGCCGTCAGGACATCGCCGGTCGGATTTTTCGGCATCGACTCATACGTTTCATCCGCGTCGATATTTGCATAATGCCACGTTGCCGTGTATTGGTAAGGTTCGTCCTTCCGGATAAAATCCATCCACGACGAGTAATACATCAGGGTATGTCCGTCCAGAATCCGATTCAATTTTTTCGCTACTCCGGGTTTCAGATTATTGGCGGCGATGGCGGCGACAATATCATGGCCTTTCATTCCCCAGCCGAATGCAGTACTGCAACACGAAGACAGGCAAATAGATACCAGCAAGCACCTGAATAGATTTTTCATACGACAGATTTACTCCATTTTTAAGACCGCCAGGAATGCTTCCTGCGGAACCTCCACATTGCCTACCTGACGCATGCGTTTCTTGCCTTTCTTCTGTTTTTCGAGCAGCTTGCGTTTACGGCTGATATCGCCTCCGTAACATTTGGCCGTCACATCCTTACGTACTGCTTTGACCGTTTCACGGGCAATGATCTTAGCTCCGATAGCTGCCTGAATCGCGATATCGAACTGCTGTCGCGGGATCAAGTCCTTGAGTTTTTCGCACATCTTGCGACCAAAATCGTAAGCATGTTCGTGATAGATCAGCGACGAAAGAGCATCGACAGGCTCACCGTTGAGCAGGATATCGAGTTTTGCCAGTTTGCTCGGTTTGTAGCCCGTCTGGTGGTAATCGAACGACGCGTAACCCCGGGAGATACTTTTGAGTTTATCGTAAAAGTCGAACACGATTTCGGCCAGCGGCATCTCGAAATTGACTTCTACACGATCCTGTGTAATGAAAACCTGATTTTTCAGCGTACCCCGTTTGTCAATACACAGCTTCATGACGGTGCCCAGGTAATCGGACTGTGTAATGATCTGAGCCATAATGTAAGGCTCCTCAATGACGTCGATCATCGTAGGTTCGGGGAGCCCCGACGGGTTATGCACGTCAATGACTTCGCCTTTGCTCGTATGGACTTTATAAGAGACGTTCGGCACCGTCGTGATGACATCCATATCGAACTCGCGGTAAAGGCGCTCCTGGATAATCTCCATATGCAACAGCCCAAGGAAACCGCACCGGAAGCCGAACCCGAGTGCCAGCGACGATTCGGGTTCATAGGTCAGCGACGCGTCGTTGAGCTGCAGTTTCTCGAGCGATGCCCGCAAATCCTCGTACTGATCGCTCTCGACAGGATAGAGTCCGGCGAAAACCATCGGCTTCACATCCTCGAAACCTGCGATCGCCTCTTTGCAGGGATTGTCCACATGGGTGATCGTATCGCCGACTTTCACGTCGAAAGACGTTTTAATGCCCGAAATGATATAGCCCACATCTCCTGTTTTCAGTTCATTGCGGGGGCTCATCTTCAGTTTCAATACACCTATTTCGTCTGCGTCGTATTCACTGCCGGTATTGAAGAATTTCACTTTATCTCCCTTGCGGATAGAGCCGTTGAAAATGCGGAAATAGGCGATAATGCCCCGGAATGAATTGAAAACGGAGTCGAAAATCAGCGCCTGCAGAGGCTCGTCTTCTTTGCCGGTCGGAGCCGGGATACGTTCGACGATGGCCTGCAAAATCTCTTCGACACCCACACCCGTTTTCCCGGATGCCGCAAGTATCTCTTCTGGTTTACAGCCGAGCAGATCGACTATCTGATCCTTTACTTCATCGACCATGGCTGCTTCCATATCAATCTTGTTGATCACGGGAATAATCTCCAGATCATGCCCCAAAGCTAGATAGAGGTTCGAGATGGTCTGCGCCTGAATACCCTGCGTCGCATCGACGATCAGCAACGCCCCTTCGCATGAA
>ENA-ORNW01001068-ORNW01001068.1-human-gut-metagenome-genome-assembly--contig:-NODE-1068-length-22504-cov-4.354270_pt1 | contig 22504 bp, 19 predicted proteins | sample MGYA00242121_ERZ509034 | MGnify/ENA primary metagenome ERZ509034 (study PRJEB26280, sample SAMEA2338689) | human gut metagenome | biome: human gut; feature: human-associated habitat; material: faeces... | reverse complement strand
ACCTCCAAACTGAGTAATTTTATCTTACATCAGTTTGGAGGTTTACACAAACTTTAGGATACTCTCGGAGGTGTTACCGCTGCTCTTGTTTAAACCGCTTTCCGTCTATCAACTACCCATCAACTAAATTCCCACGCTAGAAAATACGTCAACATCTAGGAAACAAAGCCTTTTCGCTAACAGATACATAGAAAAATTGTTAAATCATCAACTATCCATCAACTAAATTTTGTACCGGCATTCCTATCAAATACCCGTCAAATAAATTAGCACTGTTCAATATATTCTCTCAAATACTTGAATGGAAATGGAAGAACCGTGTATTGACTATTACGTACAAACTCCACTGCCATCAACGGAAGCGCCTCTTCATATTCAAGCGTTTCTCCCAAAGAAATAACTTTTCGCATACAACAAGCATTTGGATATGTCAGTTTCTTACTCTTAGCTCCAACATAATACACAAAAGTGCGTCCATCTAAATAGTCATTCTCGTTATATTCATACTTAATGTTAAGGAGATTTCCGATTTGGTAAGTCGCTTCAAATTCTCCTTTTCTCAACTCTCCATCAATCCAGACACCATACTTTTCATGTAAAAACCTATTGAATTTTGATGCAATTCCTGTGCGCATATTTAATATCTTTTTTAATGCTTTCTTAGTAATCATTTCTGTTTCTGCCGCTATCTTATTTTTCCATTCAGAAATACATTCCCTTGAACCGATATTATCCGTTTCAAAATCATCCATTGCCTCCAACAATAGTTCTTTTGAAACTCTTTCTTTTGCATCTGTTTCCATAAGTGTATTCATTAGTGCTGATATATTAGGCAAAGTTTTCTCACGTGTTAACAATATAGCGTGAATATTATCAATATCCGAATACATTAATCCTTCTACCTGATTCTGTCCCCCCCGATGCTTATCTTCTACAAAATCATAGGCATAACAAATTTTACTCCACTCTTCTGTTTCTTCTTGATTACTATCACAAAATGTATCGAATTCCATTTTGCCATTACCATGAATTTTTAAACGATAGTAATTGTAATAATTATAGGCTTTTTTATTAACATGATTTACATGTTCCGCATTTTCTCCAAACTTTGTTTTAATCTTCTTTCTTATGACAAACGTCCACTCTTTTCCAGAATCAAGTCTTTCCCAATCAAAAATCGAAATCATGCGTTCTCTTACATCGCCTTTTATTATAAGTTCCTGTACAATCTTTTTTATATCCGGAGAACTGCCCTTTGCATTTGTAAAATGCTCAGCCTCTTCAGTAATATGCTGTACAATATATCCTTTTAAGTTATCACTGTGTGGATCATGCAGCTCATTTTCAGCATAATATTCACCATCATGAATGATTCTGATATTATATGCATCTTCCGAAAGGTTTCCTACAGATGCCTTTATATGATAATACTTCTCCAACTCCTCCTGAAGCTTTGCTACGATATCCTTTGATATTTCAGAGTCATTCTCATCTACGATTACAACACCCTTTTTCTGAAGCATTTCACCATATTCACGCTCTGATATTCCTTTCTTTTCCAAATTGGAAATATCAAATTCTTGTGCATCTTCCCTCTCCACAATGTCTATGGACATATATTTAGAAAGGTTGTCGTTCACATCTCTTAAAAACTGTTCCATCACACCCATCTTACTTTTTCTAAAATGCGTAATATCCGTGATATCAAAATTATCAACTCTAAAGTGGTTATGTGGCAAGGAACCTTCCTTGTATGTACTGACATTAGTATCTGTTTTTAATTTTTTTCTAAACTCACCTGTCTTTGAATCTATTACATACAATCCGTTACTTTCTCGATCATATCTCTTGAACGTTTTATGTTCCAAATTAAGATACATCCCCGGATCAATAACAATCTCCAAAAATCTGATAAAACTCACCTTACCAGTTAATTTATCCTTGTGTCTCCATGATTGGTCATGATAGAAAAGCTTACCTGTGAGATTATTATACATAAAAGCCTCATGCTTAGGCGTTCTCATTGAATTTATCAGGAGTTGTGCAAGTAATCTGTTTTCATAATAAAAACATTTATTGCACTGCTCACTATCAAACAAATCAATCTTTTGGATTTTTACATCTTCATACTCTTTCATAATACTTTCTTTAAATTGCTTTTCTGTTACCTCACCCTTCCGGAACAGCACCAATGCAGTTGCACCAAAGGTCCACTGAACTGCTACCGCCTTAAATTCATATACAGCTGAATCTAATATATTATATTTATAATAATCCTTGTTAGCCTTCTCGACTCTAAAAATATCAAAGTCGGCATCAATATTTTCCATATTGTAGGTAACATTAATTCTGTTAGTTAACATTTTCGAAATCCTCCTTGCGAATCATATGTAAATTTTCATAACACACTGTACCATCTTCTCTTATAAGCATCGAAATCTCTACCAATCGCTGATCCACTATGGCACTCGGCTTGTAATTTTTATCTGATACAACATTTATGATATAAACTCGTTTAGCCCCTATAGCCTCCAGCTTTCTCAATATGTCTTTTCTGATTTCGTCTCTATCCTGCACATATGTAAACTTCCAATTCTTAAAGTCAACATACACATCAGAAGATAACTTATAATCGAAGAATTCAAAATATTCCGGCTCTGTTATTGGTGATAATTCTATTCCCAATTCTCTGTTCAATATAAACTTACCAGCCACTTCGCCCAATGCACCTTTATAAATATTATGGAACAATACCGGGCTAAGAAGATATTCATTCATTTCAAATTTCAACGCATATCCCATTTCTTCAAAATGAGCTTTCATTCCAGGATATCTAAGTATCGCCTGCAAACCAGATTCCTTTTCACTCATTTCATAAATAGCAACTTCATCAGAATTTCCCTTTATTTTGGCTCTTTTACTGTTTTTGAATGCCACCTTGTCGTTTCCAAAGTCTATAGTAACATCATTGAAATCTGAATATTGCGAGTAAATATATTGATTCCTCTTTTCTCCACTAGTAATGTAAAGTTTTTGTAGATATTCATTATTCTGCCAGTCATAAGCACTTGCTGTCGGATACTGTAATACCAACAACCTTAACTGTTCCCACAACTGCATACTTTCAGCAGTCCAATCCTTTGCCAACATTCTCCGAATCGTCCAAAGACCAACAGAGGATATCTTTTCTGCCTTATTTAACATAAAGTTTTCTTCCGGCAAATAATCCTTTCCAAGTGACTCACGCATATCCACAATTGCTTTCATTTCCGGCGGTAAAATTCGTTTCTTTAATTCACCAACATATAGTTTCTCTAATAACTCAGATTCAACAAATAAATATATATCCGGACTCTTAACAAAAGTTCTACACATACGACCCACCGCTTGTAAAACCATTCGGCTCGCTTGCACAACTACACTCTTTAACTTATACAACTTGTTTAAAGTGAATTGGTCACTTCCTGTATAAGAACGAAACGCAAGCTTTAACATTTGGTCTTTTTCGGAATAATTCATTTCACTGCTCTCGTACAATTCCTCTATTTGAAACAACATCTGCAACAAATCATGAGACGTTATTTTCTCATCCTGATATGTATTTACTGTCATATTAGTTATATTTCCCAGATACAATGCATCGAAATCCTTATATAAGAATCTCTTGTCACCTTCGGTAAACTCTCCCAGTTGTACAACTTTTCTAGCTTTCGGAATCTTATATTGTAAATTCTGTCCAGCACCAATAGTCTGATAAGATGACATAACAAATATCTTTTCTCCACATGACAATCGCTGCTGCAATTCTTCCTTATCCTGTTCAAAATTATCGCCTTTCAAGAAACAAACACTACTATTACTCTGCTGAGTCTCCATCTGAGAATATTCAAACAACTGCTGTAGAACACCTTCATCCATGCCGGGATTGTTCTTCTTCGGCAATGCCATTCCCAAGTACAACATTGATTGAATATCTTCATTCCTATTAAAAATACACATTGCTTTAAGTACATTGCAGTATCTTATTATCTGATATTCGTTATCTGTTATATTGGTGATAATGTTTGAAACATAACGTGCAAATTCTGCATCCATAAATGTTTTGCAATAATCTTCTGCATTGAATCCCTGTATATTACTGCTGATTACTTCCCCATGTACATTTATCTCGCCATCTGCATAAGCACTCCATCTTTTTTCTAATGCAGTTCTTGTTTTGTCCTTTAAATAACCTGGCGTCTTATGAAACCTTTCTTTTAACTGTTCCTTCAAATATCTCAAATCATAATTTCCAACAACTGTATCAACTTCAGCAGTTGCCGATATCCCAAACACAGTTGCTTTTCCTGCAAGGTATAACATGATTTTTTCAGGAGTATCATATACCTTAACAAATTTAAGATTTGTATTGTCATGATGAGAATCATTATCCTCAAATTCATAATACTCCATACCAACCTGATAGAAGCTTCTATCTTCCAATATCAGTTCACGATTATTTCTAATCATTTGACATGTTTCACCCATCAACAAATCTCTTTGCTTATTAGTTAATTCCAATCTTTTTAGGATTGTACTAATAGCATTCTCCAAATTCATGGCATCCATGATACCGCTTCTGGAGCTATTTATAATTTCCATGTAATTTCTTGCCCATTCTATAGAAAATAACCTAAAATGCAAAAGAAATACATTAATCTCACGCAACAGACTATATAACACAATATCCTTCTCTTTGTTTCTGTTCTTGAAAAAATCATCTTTCCCCTCAAAGAAAACATCAATACGATTGTCTTCTTCATTTAGGGATGAGCGGATATACTGTGCCCCTTCTTTTAAAACCGTATGGAATGACCCATCATTAAATAGGAAAATCTGTCTCTGATCCACCAAATCTTCTTTTGTTTTTATACTTAACCTTACATGATAATTCTCTGCAATTTTTCTTGCTTCGTCCATTAATGTCGTAAAAGTATTTCTATTCCCTGATTTTTCAACCTCATCCATAGCCTGTTTCATATTAGACGAAAAATCATTTGGGTTCAAAGTACGATATATCTGACGAAACAACTGTATATAGTCTTCCTGCATTGCCAAGGACTTCTCAATCAACTCGCTTTGTATCGTATCCTTCGTCGCGTCAAATTCATCAATAACAATTACTGCGTTTTCTATCAAATCCGAATTTAAAAACTCATAACTTGAATCAATAAGAACAGAATTTCTCTTCATAAACTTACTGACACTCATCAATATTATTTTGTAATCGTCTGTAAATACTGCGGGATATAATTTCCCAATCCATTTATATTTCACATCAGTTCGAATAGCTTTTTTACGCTGTGTCTTTGTTTGAAATCTATTCTTTAAGCGTTTAGCAATTTCGTATCGAAGTTGGCTATCCCCTTCTGTTATTCTGTCAGCCAATTCTTTTATATATTCTTTATCGGCATATCTTTTATCCACAGCATTACGGTAAAGGGAAACATCCTTGCATAATTTAAGATACGCATCTGTTTTCATTTCTTCCGGCACTTCAATCTCAAGAATTTTTTCTACAACCTCATCAAAATTAGAGCGTAATCTCAATACATTACGCTTATAGAGCTCCTCACTTCCATACGCCGCCCTCAATGCATCTTCCGGTAAATTCTTATTTAAAGTTGTCAGGTAAATGATTTTGGTATCATCACAAATTGAATCTGCATACTCTTTCATTGCCTGTGCCGAATCAAAAGTCTTACCGTTACCAGTCGGTAATTCGCACAGATATAAACCATGCTCTTGTTGTTGCATAACATCTAATAAATAATCTTTCAAAATCCAAACCTCCTCTGTTTGTTTGCTCGTGCCCCATGTGAATGTTATTAGTAAAATTATATATAATTTTACCACGAAACGCAAAAAGAATTGCCGCATATTTGCGTCAATTCTTTTCTTCGTAGAAATTCATATTATGTTGCAACAAATTAATTATATCTTCTCTTACATTCTGTGGTTCCACAACTTCTACAGATTTCAAACCCAGCAACCATCCAAGCAGGATAACCGAAGGCACTGCATTAAAGGTCACCAACAATAAGTCTTCTCTATCTTCAGAAATTGTAATTCGTTTACCAAATTGGTCTATAAAAGCTCCAACCAAAGCTTCCGGAATCCTTACAGTTATTGCTTGCTCTTTCCCCGAAAACATTCCCATTCGCCTTGATACATATGTATTTGCATTAAAACTTCTGAACTGGCTTTTCCCTTCTCGTGGAATGTCAGATAGCTGAATATTATCAAGCTTATCTACTCTATAGTTTCTTTCATTTAATACACCATCTGTTTCTTTCACATCATAGCCATACAAATAATATCGGTCATTTGCCCATATTAATGCCCATGGGTTCATGTTATATCTTCGTTTCGACCTTTTTACCAGCTTTTTATTTTTATCCCAACCCATATAATCAAAACTAATCCGGACGCCTTTTATCAAAGCCTCCTGAATAATATTTACATTGTAGAGAATTTTCTTATTCTCCGCTTTTGCAATGTTAATACCTAACACACTTCTGTCTAAGTCCTCAGCATCATAAGTGCTCATGGTACTCTTTAGTTTATCAATCATTTTGGTTGCAATACTTTTCTCAATAAAATTAGATGCATTGACAGAGTCAATAATAAGTTTCATCTCTTCCTTTTCCAAAAGTCTGGTTCCGATAAAGTAGCGAGCATTCCTTCCTCGACTAGAAATCACATCTACACCCAATTCATTTCTTAATTGCTTTATATAGCGTAGAATACTGTCTTCACTGCAAAAATGACCTTCGGCTTCCATATATACAAGTATATCCTGCATAGAAATCTGATGCTGTTCATCTGTATACCTTGTCAGAATCTTATATAATGCCAGTACTCTGTTTTTGCTGAAATCAGTCATGGGCTGCTCCTCTTTAAACAATTATTATTTTCCGCTATAAACACTCAATCATTTTTATTCTTATGAATTCTTATCTCCCCATGCCTATCACAGTAATTATTGCCTCACACAACCATTACTTTAATTTTGATTTAAAAGTAATATCCCCCTTCGTCTGCCTTGACGTCCAATATGTACCTACCGGAAGTTCCCCATCTCTTATCATTATTCTACAGGTTCCATATTGAATAGGATTATTTGTACTATACCTGCTTTTAGGTGATGTAATGTATGTATAATACAAAATACTTTGCTCGTTTTCCAACACCAAACTACTCGTAATAGACTGACTAGATATTTCATTCGTAATTATCTCGACATTCGTTTGCAATAAACTCTGTTTGATGTTAATCTGAATTGATTTTGTTTTCCGCTTACCCTCATATTCATATTCTAATTTGGCTTCATATTTTCCATAAATATGTGGTACCTTTTCAAAACAATTCAATCGCCATATCCATTTTTCGTAGAGAAACATAAAAAATAATGTAATTGTTACTGCTTCTCCCATTGCGCCCCACAAAGCATACAAATCTGATGGCTTGACAATAAAACACCTAATGATAAATACAACAATCGCAAGTGTACATCCTTTTTTTAATAAATCACTTTTTACTACTCTCATCGTTGTATACCTCACTCATAAGCATAAAAAGCTTTTAAATCTTTCACAAAATTCGTATATGCAATTTGAATTTCAGATTTCGAAAATAGTTTTTTTATTCCGTTCGCTTCATAATACATCGAGAAACTTCCCATATTCTTATATAAATAATCTACAAGTTCTTCAAAAATATACTTCATACTAGAGTACTTAGTAAATATACCATCCGGTATATTCCATAAAAGTGATTCCAATCCAAAAGATGAAATCTGATCTGATATACGAAAACCATTATCATTCATATCTTCTCGTATATTTTTCATAACTCGAACACATCTTTTGAACTGATAATTTGTCTTTAGATTCTTTTCGATCCCATTTTTTATGTGCTGTTCAGGATAGTTTATTATTCTCCCTCCAGAATCAGGACGTATCTCAATCCCCGCCACATAATTATTAGCATCAAAACGAAAATCATTTGTATAATCCCTAAATCTATACGCTGGAACAACATCTGCATCCACTCTATAGGTATTCCCATAGACTCTTATCGACTTATCGTGTCTCTCGATTCCATCATAATTAAACTTTATATTAAGCGCACGTTCAACCTCGTCTTTTAGTTCTGTTGCTGTATATGTTCCTTTTGTGAAACCATAATTTTCACCGGTAACATTCGCCCTATATTCTGGCATAAATGTTGATTCAAGTATAACAGCAACATCTACATCGCTCTGCGATGTAATATTCGTTTTGTTTGCATAAGAACCTTGTACAAGCAATATAATCTTTTTATCTCCGCTTTTTGTATTCAAATCTAACGCAAAAGCATATGTATCACTTTCAATTGTCCTTATTTCTTTATCTCCATCAGAATATCCTACCATTTTCATTGCATCACTTAAATGGCATTTTTACATTTAGTCTCCTCGGCTTTCCCAATTGGAGAAGCGTATTCCTCAAGCTTGCTATCACTATATTTCATAAATCCTCCAATACATCATCAATTTTTAGTTCAAAAATTGTCTCTTCTACAACTCTGACACACTCATCAACATTCTTCTTAATTTCATCACCCCAAAAACGGATAACAGTCCATCCAAGAAACAACAATTCCTTATTGATTTCTTCATCCCTATCACGATTACGTGAGATCTTTCTAATCCAGAATTCACTATTATTACTTTTCTCCAGACGTGGTTTTAGAACCTCCCAATCTTTCCCGTGGAAGAATTCACCATCACAGAAAATAGCAATCTTGTACTTTGTCAGAACTATATCCGGTTTTCCTGGTAAACACTTATAATTTTTCCGGTATCTGTATCCCTTTTCCCACAATGCTTTGCGCAACATAACTTCAATCTTTGTATCATTTGCTCTTATATGCTGCATATTCCTACGTCGTTGTTCTTTTGTCAGAACATCCATAGAACCACCTACTTTATACCATAAAATCCTAATAGAATATCCACTGTCAACCGAGTTCCATTATTCATTTCAAGTATTCCTGCAGCTTCTAATTCTTCCTTACGATCTTCCCATAACTCACGAATTACAATCTCTGCATCCGCACCATAATGAATTAAATTATGACAATAACTGCATAATGAAACAATATTTGCTTCAACATCAAGTGATTTTGAAAATAACTTATCATACTTCAAAGGGATCAAATGATGTGGCTCTGTATAATTTACCGGCTGACTTTTTCTAAGAAATAGCTTGTGACTTTCATCGACTTCACATTTAAAATCTGCTCTAATCAAAGCTTTTTTCGCCTTATCTCGGCTTCTATTTGGAATCTTACGCCCATTAACATTATTTTCAGGTTTCTTATCTTCCGGCACTGGTATATATGTTGTTTTATCTGTAGTCAGGTTCTCATCTCCGATATCACGAATCAAACTCTGATCCGCCTCATCATTTAATTCTGTGTCCGCCTCATTAACATCTAGTTCAATATCCAGCTTCCAACTATCTGTTTTTCTTAATTCAAATGGTTCTACTGACATATCAAGTTCAAAATATTTGTATTTCTCCTCAATATGTACTCCATCAAAATACATTTCAAACCCATCTGCCGTCTGACTTATTGTTAGTTTTCCAAGAACTCCCATATATCTAACGTTCATTTCACAATCATTAGAAGTTATACTCTGTACTTTTCCTTCTTGAATTTTTCTTATAATAACATTCGTAAACTGTTCAAAATCAAGAACTTCAACGGATTCTTTCGATTTCCCTACAAAATATGCAGCATTTAACCTTCTTGCATATTCTATAAAATAGTCCTTTTGTCCATTCTGATCTATCTTTTGCAATATTAATTGATCACCCGGTTTTAATTCATGCTTTGTTTTAAATCTACCAATTGGCGTTACTCTGTCATTTGGCGTGGTTCCATTTGAAGTGTAATCCATGTAATGAATTGAAAAAATTTCTCCGTCATCCTTATCTTTAAAATCCCTATCCACCCCAGTTTCTTCAAAAAAATCTGTTAACGGATTTATCATCGGCTTAGTCACTACCAATCCACCATGAGATCCTGATTCAGCCAAATCCGTTTTATTTAAAATCTTTGAAATAGTAATTTTCATTCTGTCAAACCTCCTCATTTACATATTTTGCTATTTTATCTGCCAGTACCCGAATTTCTTCTTCATTTTGTCTGGAAGAAAGTTTCATCAAAAATTTAATATCAACAACTATTCCCTGTACTTTTTCGTATGATTTAAGATTTGTTTTCCAATCTCCATAGGCTTGTCCAATGCGAATAACCTTATCTTCTGTCATCCATTTATCCGACTTCGAATTAAATGGCATTAAAAACGCATTATACACCTTCATATTATCGCCATACTTCTGACGAAATTTTTTTTGCTCATCAATATATTCGCCGTACGTTATTTGCTTATTAATAGATGTGGATTCAGGCAAATCAACCGCCCTTTTTGTTGCTCCATACTTATAATATTTTGCATCCAGTACATATACATCATTATTACACAGCATTATCGTGTCTGGTTCCAAACAAGCATTAGGAACTACGTTCTTATCAATATTCCAATAAGTCTTTGGAAAAAACTCTTCCTTACCAGAAATTCCATACACCTTATCAACCAACGATTCCCATATATATTCGAATCTATATGTCCCATACTGAAATTTCTTGGTTGAAAAACCTGAACCAGTATAATCTATAATAGCGAGCAGATTACGAAATAACATTTTGTTGTTATCATTAAATGTCGAAGCAATCTTATCCATTAAAATGCCTTTAAACATTCTGTAATTAAACTTTATTCTTGGCTTCTGAGGCATACTGTTAGTAAAAAGCCACCCCATTTTATCAAAACTTTCATAGACACAATATTCATGTATTATTGTAATCATTTGATCATTTTGTAACGAATTATTTTTAGTTACAAAATCAAGATAATAGGCATTTCCATCCTGAATGTATGCTTTTTGGGTTTTTATGGTTCGATTCCAATTAATTTTCCCTCTTTTTGCAACGTTATATAAGACTTCTATCTCCTTATAGTAACCTCTCTTATAAAAGTCGAAAATCACTTCCAGATACGCTTGTACCGGAAAAGATACTTGTTCATACGATTTAATACCCTGAACATACTCTGACTCTTTTCTGGAAGTTGTCGATCTAATAGTATCTAGCAAAAGAAGTATATCTGAACGCAGCTCTTTTTCTTCATGTGAAATGTCAAATCCGAGCGGAAAGTGTATTGAAATATCATCTCCATCACACTTTAACCCTACAAAAATATCCTCATCCCAATTTGTATTTACTTTGCATCTGTCAAACAAACTTGCTTGTTGCACTAAACCACCACCCTGATCTATGATTCTTCATCTTTTGTGTTGTTTTTCAGCTTACTCAACATCTTCTGGTATACTTCAAGACGCAATACTGCTTTCAATTTATCTGGTTCAGACAATTCATATGCTTCAATTACCGTCTCAAGTGACTTGAATTTATCATCAAAAACAGCATCCTTTTTCATTTTAAAAGCGTCATCCCATAAATATTTTAATACTTTCTCTGGAAATTCCTCTTCAGATAATTCATTCTTTTTAACGAAATATGCTCCTAATCTCTTATCTTCCGAACTCATCATCTCAAGACTGTAATCCGTTACCATTTCATTAATTACAGACGCAAATGTACCCCATTCTATTTCTGAACCTTCAATTTTTGTCTTAGAATGACCAGCAGACATAACATCATTCTTCATATGATGCAATTTCCATCTTCTTTGAAAAGCGGTATCCAGAGTAAATACATTCTGATCCGCAGTATTCATCGTGGCAAGTATCCACATATTTGAAGGAATCCTTATTTTTTCTTCTGGATCTCCAAATACAGCTGTTGCAATATCACTGTTGGTAATCGGATATTCACTTTCTCCATATTCACTTGGATCATATCTGTGACTGTCTTCTGTTTTTCTATCCAAGAGCTGGAAAATCTCACCAAATATTGCAGGCGCATTTCCTCTATTAATTTCTTCAATGACCAAATAATACTCTTTACCTGGATTATTCCATGCTTTTGCTAGCAACGTTGTAAATGGCCCTGCTGTAAACTCATACTTCAACTTGTCATTCTCTACCTTTGGCAAAATCTGTCCAACAAAATCTGAGTATGTATAATCGGGATGAAATACCACCCTCTCCATTCTTTCTGGATCATCACAATACTTTGTTTGTATTTCATGACTTTTTCCTACACCTGGTACTCCATATAACAGCACATTCTCTGCACCTTTGATTCTCGGCACAGTTTCTTCCTTAGCGGCCAGGTATTCAAGAAATTTTGAGTAATTACTCATGCCCTGATCACATGCCAGACCAGAATTTGGGCTCTTTTCTTTTCGTTCTGATTTATATGTTATATATTCTTCACTTTCACGTATTTTTTCCAGAGTATTTGTATAGTCATCAATGTTATCTATCTGGTATACTCCTCTTTCTAATACTCCATTTGCAACCAGTCTATCTGATAGTTTTTCAAGATCTCCTACTTGTCTAGTCGATTTTAATTTCAGGACATGTAATATGTACTGCTCAAATCTCTGTTTCAGATTGTTCTGATGCTCTTCTTCTGATATATTCACTTCCATAATCCCTTGTATGCTATCCAACATCTGCTTGCATATAACACCATATACATCAGAACCAATTTCCACTAAATATTCATTTTCCAAATCATGATCAGGTACACTTGGATTTACTACATTTCCAATTTCAAATACTTTTCTAAATTTTGTCTTATTTCCGGCGTTTTCTACAACTTGAAGAACAATAGTGCATCCAGACACCGGACTCTTTCTATAAACAATAACAGTATCTCCGCCCTGCAAAACTGATAGTATTCCAGTTATATTCTGAACTGATAATTCAAAATAAAAGTCTTTTCCTGCATCTATTCTTGTGAATGTATCTTGAAATGAATCCACTGACAAAATATAATAATTCTTCATTTTCTAATCCTCCATTTCATATGCATATTTTTTCCAACCATAGAAAGATGTTACTCTTAGGTTTCTACCACTCAAATACAGTTCCTTAATTTCCTTACCACCGCAACTACTCAATAAACTTGTACCATTTACTAAAATATCGTAAAAATTCGTCTCTTCTGGAGAGTCATTTCTCTTTTTTTCAGCAGTAACAAAATTGATTTCGACTAATGCTCCTGCATTCTGGCAAATTTCATTAAAATATGCTAACCGTTCCGGAGTTAAAATCTCAAACCCATACTTTGACTTTTGTACAACTAAAGATTCATCGTATTTTTGTATAGTAATAAAATACCGTATATTATCGCCTGACTCTACTCTTTCAAATACTATTTCATCACCAGCAGACAAGTCATTCTCTCGATAGTATTGCCCCAAGCCAACAATTCTCTTTTCCCGACCCACGGTATTTCTCAAACCAACATGATTCCCTCTTTGTTTATCCACAAAATCAATTACAGCACCAGGTGTATCAAAAATATCCGAAATATCTAAGTCATTAGGAACCAAAACATATGTATCATGTGTTCCTCCCTTCCCCAACTCAGTATTATTTAGTTTTTTTATCATCTGAACAATTTTCAAACTATCACCCTCTCACTTATTATACAAGGTACTCCCTGATTACACTTGCGATTCCTCTTGCCATCATTGTAGGCACAGCATTACCAATTTGCATATATGTCTTGAGATATGCTCCCCAGAATAAATAGTCATCCGGAAATGACTGGATTCTTGCCGCTTCTCGTGGTGTGATTGCTCTAATCTGTGTTGGATGAATATGAGAGTGACAATCCATCCGCAAATGTGCAGTAATAGTTCTGCATGGACGATCTGCAATCAATTTGTAATATTTATCTTTGAAACAATGATTTCGATGCGCATATGGCATAATATCTTTTATCTTATCATCAGTTGCATCATCACCAGGATTCAATCTTCTATATATCTCATAATTTACATCACTACAATATCTGGCTTTATGGTTAAAAACATATGGTATTTTTCTATTTTGGTTAATTAGATTTAAATATTTATTATCGTTATTGTCATATTGATTTATATCTATTTTCTTTCCTGTCAGATCACTATCCACTTCATTCATATTTTTTATTCTAGGAGCTTCTAATGGTTTAATATCTCTCAGCGCATCTGCCAGCATAAATCTTTGATTTCCATCACAGTTATTTCTGATTTGTGCAAAAATCTTCTCAGGTGTAATATTTTTTTCTAACATCACATCGTTTCGAATTGCAATGTAAATAAGTCGTTCTCTACTCTGAGCCACAGAAAAGTCCTGAGAATTCAGAATCTGATAGGACACTCTATAACTGTATTCTTGTCCATCCTTTTTCACACGCAACCGCTCATAATCTTCTACAACCTGATTGGCTACCTTTAGCATTCCTTTTACATTTTCCATTACCACAACTTTAGGTGTAATAGCTTCTACTGCTTTCACAAAATACTTATATAACTTGTTTCTCGGATCATCAATTACACGCTGTCTGTTGGCTTCACTAAATCCCTGACATGGCGGTCCACCTACTACAATGTCAATATCATCAGAGATATATTCATCTATATGATCTACGATTTCTTTTATATCTCCTTGTATCAGCTTATCCGAAGGAAGTTCCGGATGATTATACTTATATGTCTGAATACACACATCTTCTATATCGTTTGCGAGTTTTACATGAAATCCTTCTTGTAAAAATCCAAGGCTCAATCCTCCTGCTCCACAAAAAAAATCCACTAAGGTTAATTGTTTTTCCTTATCTGCTTTTTCCTGTGCTTCTTTTCTTTTTGAATTATATAAGTTATCTAACAGATCTCCGATTTGTTCTTTATTTGCAATAGCAAAGTTTACAGCCACTTCAAACTTTTCATACAACATACCAGCAAATTCTATCAAATCATTGATTTCATCAGGGTTCTCTATAATACCAATATCCATTAACTCATCTTTATACTTATCCGATTTTTCTGATAAGAATTTCAAATTATTTTTTTCACAATATACCTCAACTAATCTAATATATACTTGCATTTGCTCCATACAGAAAGATTTTTCTGCTTTGCTTTCCAATCTGTTTATAGATTTAAATATCATTATGTTCCTCCAGCGTGTCCAACTTATTCTTTATACACTTGGCAATTGCTTCTGCCAATAACGGTGGAACCGCATTTCCAATTTGTTTAAATTGTTCTGTACGGGGTCCTTCAAACACAAAGTCATCCGGGAATGATTGTATTCTTGCAGCCTCTCTAACAGTAAATGTCCGTCCTTGAGCACTATCTGGATGAATAAACTGATTTCCATCTTTATACAAATGTGCAATAATTGTCTTAGACGGGAGATCCCACCACTGTACCGTATAACTATTTCCAAACACTCTTTGTTTTTCATGGTTAAGATCCGGGCGTTTTTCCAGCAGTTCCTGAAATGACCAATGATTACTACTCATTGCAATATAACGTTCAATGTCTTTATCATTATGATTCCTAGCCACATGATCACGAAGAATATTTTCATTTGATGCAATTCTTTTTAAGAATTCATTATTTTTTTTCGATACAAACTGTATTTCTTGTTCTCCCTCTCCCGGTCTAACAGCAGGTAATTCTTCAATAGCCTCTCTTACTGTTACATACTTTATTAATTCATTTCTTTCATCTTCACACATTTCTGGATCATAATGTGTTTTTGTAATTCCTGCATACATTTCTTCCGGCTCAATATCAATATCTTTACGAACACCTATTATAATTACTCTTTTTCTAATCTGTGGTACTCCATAATTTGCAGAATTTAACACATTAATCTTTGGATCAAATTTAACTTTATAATTTTCACTCAATGCTTCCACAATCTTGTTAACAATATGTTCGCCATTAATTTTGGCTGTGAGCATTCCTGTAACATTTTCAAACACAAAAAACTTAGGTAAATATTTGTTTAAAACTTTTACATAGCTTTCAAACAAATAATTACGTGGGTCATCCTGCATTGCATTTTCATCCTTAGCTCGGCCAAGACTGGAATATGCCTGACAAGGCGGACCTCCAATAATAATATCCACCTCTTGTCCCTTAACAGCGTTCTCTATTCTTTCCAAAACATCTTCACTTGTAATATCTAGTTCCAAAACAGACTCGTCCGCATTTTCATATCCGTAATGTTTCATACGTGTTCTAAGTGTTTTACATGCTACCGGATTGATCTCAACATGAGCCAATGCATTAAAATTCTGTTTGTAAAATCCTTCACTAAGTCCGCCACATCCCGCAAATAAATCTATGAAATTATATTTTTTCATGGTATCACCTCTATCAAGTATATTATCATCTTTGCTGTCCTATATTACGGACTTGTTATTATCTTTCTCAATCTCCATAATGTCACAAATATCACATTGCAAAGCTACACAAATTCGCAAAATAATGTCTGTATTGACATTTTCATTCTTTCCAAGCTTAGCCATAGAAGCAGAACTAATTCCTGCCATTTCGCATAAGTCTTTTTTCATAAGCTCTCTATCAATCAATAATTTCCATAATTTTTTATATGAGATATGCATAACAATCCTCCTTAGTCTCTCTACCCCATATAATACCATCAATAATTCCTTTAATCAACATAAATCTTTGCGTTCTCAAATTTTATATTTCCCTGTAATTGATTCAATATACCTTACGCAAATTTGTTACTTATTGAAAAAATCTGCATTCAGAAAAGTATTTAAGTATCTAACAAAATCAATTATACTTTTTTTCACAATTTTTTTCTTTTAGAACCGTAAAGTACATTGCGCATACATCGTTTTCTTCTATAATCTACATATAATTCACAGATTCAAGGGCACTCTATCGTGCCCTTCCTCTGACACTTTCACCCCTCTCATTCATCTTTTCATCCTGCATTTCCATGGTCTTATCATAAATCCTCTGATAATCCTCATACACCTCATCAAACTCAAGTTTCAATCCGCAAGCCTTCAAAATAGCCATATGAAGCTCCAGATTATAGTTATTATCATCCGGCAGGAATCGGAACAATTCTGCTTTCTCTTTATCCGTAAGACACGGATAAGATAAACCCATAGAATTGATTGCCTCTACAATCTCCTCGGCACGTTGCTTAATGAAATTAGCACGCATTCCTTTATACACAAGCTTCGCCACATCCATAATTTCATTTCCATCAACATATGACTTAACATCACGAAAGAAGGAACTTACCTTGCTATGCACTTCATCAATGCCCACTATCCTGTCAAAGCCCAAAATACCTGCCATGTCTTCCGGACTCATACTCATGAAGCTTTCATAATTAACGCTTTTATCCATGTTCTCTTCAACATCCGTGAATTCCGCTTCCGATAAATTCTTATCGTCAATATACTCTTCTGCATTAGCCTTCACTTCTACAGACACTTCCATATCCCCAACAGCATCCAGGTCATTCTCCACAACATCCATCACAGTCTCTGCCCTTTCATCCCCATATGGATACTCCGGCACCTGAACTGTATTACTGACTTTCTCCTCAATGCTAACCAAATCCAACATAGTAAATTGTTGTAATTCCTTCTTGCAGCCTTCCACCAGCTTCAGATTATCCTTAATCTCTCTTTTCTCAGCCTTCAAATCATCCAGTTCCTCCTGTGCCTGCATATGCCAGATTTGAAATTCCCGAACATCAGCTATTGTTTTACAAGCACGCTTACGCGCACCGGATTCCTTATAAATCTCTTTCTGTCGGTTCGAAATCCGCTCCACATCCATTCCCTTCAACACTTCATAAGTAATCAGACCTTCCACTGACTTTATATCGTTATTTACCAGAAACAGATACTCTTTCTGCATCTGATGAAACTTCTGCAGTTCCTTCGCCATCCATGCTGCATTCTTATCAAACCGCTTCTGTTCCACCATGCGGATTCGATACATTTTGTGATAGAATTTCAGTTGGAACTCACTCAGCCCACTCCGATATAGATACAGCGGATTTGTTGAAATAAATCTTGGACGGCTGAAGCCCATATCCAAATAGTACTTGAAGTTTTCTTTCCCAAAACGCTCATCCAGCTTATCCAGCTGGTGATACCACTTGCCACCGGGAACCTTTACAGAAAGATACTTTCCATATTCAAACTGGTATCCAATTCGTTTCATCAGGAAAATAAAATGGTCCATACTCCCTGCATAATTCTGACAAAAGAGTGCATCTGCCAGAATCATTTCCTTAAACTGCTGCTCCTGTTCCCATTCCACGCGGGACAAATTCTTGGGTTCCCTGGCATACTCCGCCGGCATAATCTCCAGATTGTATTCCTTACAAAGCTTGTTTGTAATAGGTTGCATTCTGCGTTTCCATTCTCCCTTGCGGTATTCATATTTCATACCGGTAACAAGATTTACACTGTTGAATATCAAATGTGCATGCATATGGTCCTTATCGTTATGAACCGCATACACCGCCTCATACTCATCCTTCAGATATTCCTTTGCAAATCGCTCCACAATGTCAAACGCAATTTCCTCCGTGGTCTCTCCCGGCACAAACGAAATAATGATATGATATCCCTGCCTTTTATCCATCTTTCCAAAAGTCATCTTAGTATCCATCATCTGTTCAAATGCTGTTTCCGGCAGGCAGTTTATACTGCCCACCAGAACATTTCCATTTGTCTTTTCCGGATTCTGAATATAATCAAGAGCCTGCTCCAGGTGCCTTGCAGGATTACCCATGTCAACCTCGTTTATATGCAATATCTTAGTGATTGCCATGTTGTCAGCACCTCCTGCATCAGTCTCTTAATATCATCCAAATCCTGCCTAAGCCTATTAATATCACTGGTATAAGCATATCCCTGTGTATTTACAACCCTTGCAATCTGATTCACGTTCGTGGCAATTCCTGTTATCTGTCTGATAAAAGAACTCCTGTCAGCTACAAATGTTGTATCTACACCCTTACTGTTTTTCACAAGCTCGCGCAGGTACTCGCTTCTGTTTTTGCCGGCTTTCTTCGCATCCGACTCCAGCTTAATTAACTCCGACTCAGAAAGCTTAAATGAAATCTTATAGTCCTTCTTTTCCGACTTGTATCTTCTGTTTCCATCTGCTATACACATAACCTCCAAACCTATAATCTCCTGTTACACAATTCACACTTACCAATCCCATGGTCGTGCCCTCCTTCTTCAAAATCTTTTTCAAAGTGCTGATAGCAAATCCATCCTGATTGCCCTCAGCATTGTTTACTTGTTTTGCGTTCACAATACTCATTCCCATGCAAGCATGGAATTCGATTGTTTACTTCTTCTGCAAGATACGGGAAAGGTCGGACCTTTCCCCGAAAAAAATATTCACCTTACGGTGAACACTTTTTCGTCTTGGCAGGAGCACCTGCACCCAATATATGGCACGGTTCCCGTGCACAATACTGTCGTCAAATATGCGCCACCCGGCGTCAATTTGCCTCCGGATATATTTATTCATATATAGAACCGGCGTCAGACTGACACCGGTTCAGCTGCTCCTGCCACCACTTTGACGTCGGTAACTTAGGACCTAATCATCATTCAGACCTTTCAAAAAGCTGATTGCAGAGCCTGAGAGAACCTTCTCAGCAGAAGTATCTGCACTTTCTTCAATTTTCCTATCCGATTGTCTGACCGCACCAATTACACCAGCTTCACCTTCTCCTACCCCCACAACACCGGGAACATTATCGGTTTCTCCAACCATCACTGAATTCACCTTTACACTGTCTATCTTTTCAAGAATTCGCGCTTCAGCTCCTTCTAAAAGAAGTCTAAGCTCCGGTTTCAATTCTCCTGACACTACCTCTGCCAGCTTCTGCAACCTCTCACCAGACATATAAGTACTGTTGGCTCTACTTCCCTCTTTGTAGACCTCCCGATAAACCAGCTCAATGCCATGCTTTATTAGCTCCGTCTGATTCAGAAAATGCTTCTCAACAAGCAACCGGTCCAGCTTCTCAACCACTTTTGCATCTGACTGGCGGTCCACATAGAGACGGCAGTTAAGCCGCCTCTCTCTGCCTAATCCCATCATGTGTACCACCTCACATTACGCAATCTGTCCGGCCAGATACTCATATCCCCTGGCATTAGCCCTGACATCTGTTACATAGGAAATGTTATCGCTATGGCGTCCGTATGCAGCCATAACCTTTGCTCCGCCACCCACATAAATAATGTTGGCAAATTCCGTATCATGACCATTCTCCTTCAGAATCCCTTCCACTCTCTTTACAAAAGCTTCAAGCGCCTCATCCATCAGCCTCGTGTATTTCTCCGGATAGTTACAGTTTGCATTGCTGATATAGTCAATAATAATGCTTTCCGGTATCTCCTTACCAAACTTTTCACTGCTCTTACCCTTGATTTCCTGAATAACAGAGACCATGGATTCCGTAAAAGTTTCACACTTGCTTTCCACCGGGACACCATCCTTCACATGCATAATATCAATGGTCCAGGAGCCCACATCCACAATCAGATATTCGCCCTTCATGTCACCAAGCTTGTCTGCCACCGCCGCGTAGCACTGTGGAAATGCAAGCACATTTTCAATGGTAAAGCTGTACTGCACATCCTCATAACGAAACTTCACCGGTTGTTGCTCACGCTTCAGATACTTCACAAACGCCTTGCGAACAGTCGCGAAGTGTTTCAACGGGAGTCCTACACCAAGCACAACTCTGGCTCCGTTTGGTATCGAACCACTCTGACATTCCTTTGCCAAGGCTGCCAGTGTCAATAAATAATAGTCATCATCCGCAAGCTTACTGTCCTTCACGCTGTTTCGTTTCTCACCAATCTTGTAAAACACACCCTCAAATATAAGCGTATTGGCTGAGAATGTCGGCTTTGTCGCCAACCTTTCCACACCATTCTCAAACACATGGTTTGTTGATTTCATCAAGTGATTCCCGTGGTCAATTCCCACATAATAAATTCTCTTTTCTTCCATAAAATCTAATCCTCCTCTTCTTATTCCTCTGCCTGCTCCATACCTGCTTTCGTAGCCTTCAGACGCATCTTCTTATTGTAATCAATCATCTCATAGAAATCCGCATTGATTATCTCGTCTACTGTCACCTCAATTTCCTGAATTCTAAAAATCATCCACATGGAATCAGAGGTATCAGTATACGGTTCTCTTGATTTATTAAGCTTATCTGCCATAGAATCATGCAACTCCCAGCAGTAAACCTCAATGTCCTTCGCCTTAACAATAAGGGTTCCATCCAGAAAGTACTGATTGTACAAATGACGGTCATGCTCCATCAGCATCGACATCCAACGATGTCCATATTTTCCTACCGTAGCAAAGTCTTCAATATTTGACTCACCCCACATCGGATAGAACAAGCCATCCACTTCTTTGTACTTAATCCCTAATTTCTCTGCAATTGTAGGTGTTGCCGCCTCCTTTGTTTCTTCTTTCATAAAGCGTCCTTTCTGCGCTATGCGCTGTAAAATAATAGTAGTTGCCTTAACGCCGGTCCGCGGAGAGTTACTGCTCTCAAATGTTCTGCCCTGCAGAAAACCTCCTTTCTCATTGCCTCAATAGAAGCTATGTATAACAACTGTCCTCACCTGACAGTTCAATCATCTGTGACACCGGAACTCGTAAAAATCACCACTTGTTCCCTCATAAATACCTGCATAAGAGATTGCAAAATATGTTCCCGTCTCCAAAGAGAGCATCTCTGCAATATAATCTGCAATTCCTTCCTCTGACACCAGCAATCTGCCGGATGTTGTAGAAGCTTTGCTCAAATCTGTTTCTATAAAAACACTGTAATAGCTGTTCTCCCTTCCATCATATGGATAATACTCAGCATATTCCTCCCGAGTAATGCTCCCTTCTGCCAGTAGCCGGTCCAGATTTTCCCAGACAAGAATCTTCCCATACGCTTTCGTTTTCTCCGTTGCCAGTGCCACAACGTAATTAGGATCATAGGCAACAAATGCCTCTTCTTCCGGCTCCTCTGTTACTTCCTCGGCAGGTTCTTCTCTTGGAATCTCCGGGGTTGTTTCAGTAGCCGGTTTCAGATTAGATTCTGTTGTTTCCACCGATTCCGTTTCTTCCAGCAACTCTGTAACTTCTGGTACTTCCGACTCTTCTGAATCCACAGAAGATTCTGTTATATCCAAAGAAACCTCCTGCCCCATACTTTCATCTGTTTCCGGAACCGCTTCCGAAGTCTCCACCACTATCAACGTCTCCTCTTCTGAAACATCAATCTCTTCTGCATTCGAGATACCAGCATCCGTTATAGTTTCAAATTTACTACCACCAGACAAATCACATCCGGAGCTCCCAAGTCCAACTGCTAACACCATTGTCATT
>ENA-ORNW01001054-ORNW01001054.1-human-gut-metagenome-genome-assembly--contig:-NODE-1054-length-22713-cov-2.461471_pt1 | contig 22713 bp, 18 predicted proteins | sample MGYA00242121_ERZ509034 | MGnify/ENA primary metagenome ERZ509034 (study PRJEB26280, sample SAMEA2338689) | human gut metagenome | biome: human gut; feature: human-associated habitat; material: faeces... | reverse complement strand
GTTTCCGGAATTGATATTCAGCACGGTGATGGCAGCGAACGCCAGAATCAGTACCAGAAACACAGCGGCATACCGCGAACGGCGCCGGAAGTTTTCCATATGGAAACTGTTCTCTTTTCCTGTCATATTTTTTTTCTCTGACATACGTTCCTCCATCAGGATAATTTTCTTAAGAATACCATCTGATCCGGATCGCCGCCCGTTACCAGAAGGTTAATGTCGTTGGTAAACTGTGCAATTTTATCGGTTGCCTGATACATCGATTTCTCGGTTGTCCAGACATTGCCCTCTTTGACTGCTTTGTAATCGGCAAACATAGAATCCTTTGCCAGCAGGTCGTCCAGGGTTTTGACGGTGGAATCGATGCTTGCGTTGTAGATCAGGTAGTCCGCATCTTCGGCCGTATCGTAGAACTGCTCCATCGTGATCGGCACGGATGTTTTTCCGCTGTCGTCCTGGAGATCACGGAAGGCGTTGCGCGCACCGCCAAGCTCGATCATGTTGGAAATGTAGTCCTCCGGGTTCCGCACAACGGCAGCTCCGCTCGTATTAATATAGAAGAAAGCGACCGTTTTTTCGGTATTCTGGAAATCCTTCAGATTTTCCACAATACTTGCCTGATTTGCAAAGAAGTCGGCTGCCTCCTCCTCTTTGTCCAGCATGGCACCGTAGAGTTTGATCCATTCGGTTCTGCCAAGAGGCTGGGATTCATAGCTGGAACGGTCGATGAAGACCGGAATATCGAGCATCTCGATCATCTCCTGTACCTTCGGGGAATGGAGGATCATCGTGGATTCAATGGCCAGATCACAGTTCTCACTGACCAGAAGTTCGTAATCCGGCTCACTGTATTTTCCGGCGAAGATCATCGTTCCGGCATTCATCGCGTCAACGGCATCCTGTACGTACCAGTTGTCTGCGGTTTCACCGGAGAGACGAATCGTATCGAGGGAGTCGATGGCATCGAACAGCGCCATCGGAGAGGTTGCTGCCATGTAGATGCGTTCCAGCGGCTGATGGATTACAATTACGTCGGAATCGAGGTCATCCGGTGCCTCTTTTCCGTCCGGGACGAGCAGATACTGCGCGCCGTCTTTGACATCGATCAGTTTATAGCCGTCTGTGCAGTAGTATACGTTAAAGCACTCGGCGTAATTCAGGACCATCTTGCTCTCGATGGTGATTCCGGTGATGTCCGGTGCGTCGCTGACATCGTCTGTCGTTGCGAAACCATCCGCGGATGCGGTATCACTCCCGGAGGTGCTGCTCTCAGCAGTGGCTTCGGAGGTGCTTTCACTTTCAGCTGTACTTTCCGAGACGGATGTGCTCTCCGTCTGGCTTTCGGAAACGTCTGCTGCGGATGCTGTGGATGTGCTGCTCTCAGAAACTGCCGAAGTGCCCGACGCGGACGATGTGCTGCTTCCCGTTGATGCGGTGCTGCCGCAGGCCGTCAGTGACATCGCTGCTGCAAGAAAAAGTGCGGTCCATTTTTTCAGCTTTCTTTCGTTTTTTCCTGTCATTTGATATTCCTTTCTTAAAGAAAAAGCTGCTGCCATACGGCAGCAGCCCTTTCTCATTTTTTGCTGCAAATTATTGTACTTATTTATTCTCTTCTGCCTTTACCATCTGCTGGAACAGCTCGTTTGCCTGATCCTCGCATCCGAAGATCACGCCGTAGACTTTCAGCCACTCTGCTTTCGCAAGATCGGTCTTCTCGTCTGCGGAACGGTCAACCAGCATCGGAATGGTCAGGGTTGCCAGACGCTCTGCGGTGTCGGACAGACGCTCATTTTCCTCTTTCAGAAGTTCTTCCGGAGTCTTGTCTTCGTCTGCTTTCTCATCCGTTGTCTTATCGTCTTTATCGTCCTTCTGATCCTCAGCTTTGGTATCTGCGGTCTCGTCGGCTGCATCAGCATCTTCCTCATCTTTTGCATTTCCCGGAAGGAACTCAGACGGAAGAATTGCAAAGTCGATTTCGTCTTTTACCAGAGCTTTGTAGTCCAGATCATCGAATGCTCCGTCGAAGGAGATTTTTTTATCTTCCATTGCTTTTGCAATGTTTTCGATCTGGCAGTCTTTCTGCTCCATGCCGACTGCTTTGATGCTCTCTGCTGCGTCTAACTGCTCGTCGAGAAGTTTCAGGGCATCCTCAGATGCTACGTATGTTTTCTCAACCGGAAGCTGGATCACAATCATATCTTTGTCCAGTCCTGCCGGAATCTCAACATCTTTCGGAACGATCAGATATTTGACAACATTGCCTTCGTACAGCTCTTTTGTCTTTTCGGTCAGATCTTTCGCTTTCTCAGTGCTGGTTTTTTTGGAATCGGATGCTGCTGCCGCTTCTTCCTCGTCGGTTGCTGCTGCGGTATCGGTATCTTCTGCTTTCTTGTCGTCCTCGGTCTGTTTCTCCGGATCACGCTCGGTATCTTTTGTCATATCGATCTCCAGCAGGGTGATGCCTTCGTCGTAATGATACATCTTGAAGTACTCTGCGTAAGCAAGTTTTGTCTCTGCTTTGTATTCCAGTCCCATGATCTCTGGAGCGGTGGTATCCAGCTTGGAGTTATCGGTGCTGATCGTGGAGATTGTTCCGTCTGCTTTTACAAATCCTGTGCTGGAAGAAGTGCTGCCGCCCTTCTTTGCTGCTGCCAGGGAGATGAAGATGTTGTAGGAAATCTCATGGGCAACGGACATTCTGGTGGTCATACCGATGATGGTATTGTTCTTGTTCAGCTCAACCGGAATGGTGAAGATGCTGCTTCCGCCGCTGACATTTGCCATGTATTTATTTCCGTTTGCTTTTACATATCCGTAGTACGGACTGCTGAATGCGATCGTTGCATAAGCCTGTCCGTTCGTTACAGTAATCTTGCTGCAGGAGATGGTTACCTTTCCGGATCCGCCGGAGAAGGAGAATCCGTCTGGTGTGTAAACGCCGTCTGCCAGTGTGGTTGCACTGTCTACTTTGGATGTGCCGCCGCTTAAGTCAGACTCATATTTGGATTCCTGCTCCGGTTTGGTATCGGCCGGTTTCTGGGTCGGTGCCGGAGTCGGGGTGCTGGTCGGTTTTACAACCGGTGTCTCAGATGGAGATACGGTTGGGGTATTGGTCGGAACGAGGGTTGGTTTCGGAGTATCGCCCTTGTTGTCATCCGACGGAAGGTCTCCGGTCTTTTTCAGGCTGGAAGATGCAATCGTGATGGCTCTGTCGTACCATTTGCCGCTCTTTACTGCATGAGCTGCTACATCAAGTTCCTGATCCAGTGCTTCTACCGGGATTTCAAACTGCATTCCGGTTTTGGTTTCACCGTCTAAGGTGTAGTCCACTTTTCCGGTGGAAGCGATCCATGCGCCGCTCTCTGCTGCCGCATCTTTTCCGGTTCCCATATACAGATAATCATAGCCGCTTCCGCTTAAGGTGATAACTGCTGTCATTTTTCCGTTTTTCGCGGTCAGTTTTACGCCGACTACCTTGAACATTGCTGCATTAGTTGCTGCCTCTGCACTGTAAATACCATCTGCTACTTTATTGGTCTCATCTGCCGGAAGATCTGCGGTCTTTTTCAGACTGGAAGATGCAATAGTAATGGTTCTTGCATACCATTTATCCCGTTTTGCAGAGTGGGAAGAAACAACAAGTGCCTGATCGAGTGCTGCTACCGGAATATCATACTGCATTCCTGTTTTCGTCTCGCCGTCTGCTGTTGTGTAATCAACGGTGCCGACGCCTGCAATCCATGCACTCTTGTCTGCGGCAGCTGCCTCTTCCGGTGTTCCCATGTACAGATAATCGTAGGCAACACCACTTAACGTGATGCGTGCTTTCATGTCGCCGTCTTTTACGGTCAGCTCTACGCCGACTACTTTGAACATAGCTGCGCCGGTCTCCGCGGTTCCGCTGTAGATACCGTTTTCTACTTTCGCCGGTTCCGGAGTTGGAGTTGCGGTTGGAACCGGAGTCTCACTCGGAGTCGGGGTTGCAGTCGGGACCGGAGTCTCGGTCGGCTCCGGTATCGGAGTTACTTCCGGTGTTTTACTTCCCGGAACTGCAAGATAAAGCTGCTGTTTGGTGTACCAGGTTCCGTCTTTCTTTCCAAGAACGATCGGAACGGTTGTGCCGGCTTTGTCCGCATCTACTTCAAATGTAAAGGAATAACCGCCGTTTGCTTCCTGCATTCCCTGGATAGCCGGTGTTTTTGCAAGGTCATCGTTCTTTCCAAGATACAGTTTATCAAATGATACGTTGTTTGTTTTCAGTGTAAGAACGAGTTTATCGCCCTTGTTGATCATTGTTGCCTCGGAGATGACGAACATTTTGAATACGCTGCCGTCCTCTTTGGTAACCGGTGCTTCTACACTGGCTGGCTTATTCGAGGAATCCTCACCTGGATTTTCGCTTGGAGTCTCGGTTGGTTCCGGTGTTACCGTCGGGATTGCAGCGGTGCTGTGGATCGTAACAGTTTTATCAGCCCATGTTTTTTTCTTGGCTGAGCGAACGGCAACATCCATCTGTTTGTCAAGCTCTTCCACCGGAATTTCAAAACGATATCCGGTCTTTTCTGCACCGGTCTTCGTATCCGTATAGGTTTCGCTTCCTGTCGGAGCAATCCAGCTCTTTTCATCTGCTGCGGCAGCTTCTGCTGCTGTTCCCGTATACAGGTAATCATAGCCGGTTCCACTCAGCAGAATGGATGCTTTCAGTTTTCCATCTTTTACGATGAGTCTGGAAGAAATCACACGGAACATGCTTCCGGTTGCTTCTGCAGAAGTCTCATACTCACCATCTGCCGGTTTTGCTGCTTCCGCTGCTTTTGTTTCTTTCTCCTCGGCTGTATTGGATGCCTCATTTTTGGTTGTTTCTTTTACTTCCGTTTTCGGCTGTTCTGCCGCCGGACTGGTATTCTCTTTTACAGCATCTTTGGTTTCTTCTTTTGCCGGTGTTTCTTTTTCAGCATCCTGGGAAGTCTCATCTGCTGCTTCCGGCTCTTTTTCTGTGGTATCGGCAGTCTCTTCACCGTCTTTTGCAGTGTCCTCTGCAGTATCTTCCGAACCATCCTCATCTGCAGATGTTGTCTCGGTCTCGCCAGATCCTGCCGGTGTCTGATCCTCTGCAGGCGCGGCCGGTGTTTCCGTCGGCTCTTCTGCCGGAGTCTCTGCAGTGCTTTCACTGCTCTCGGTTTCTGCCGGTGTTGTTTCCGGTTCTGCCGTCTCTGCTGTTTCTTCGCTCTGCGGCGCTTCCTCTGCGGCTGCGCTGCTTTCTGTCTGTGCTGCTTTTTCCTGCGTATCTGCTAATACGCTGGCAGTCGGGCTCATGATCATGGACGCCGACAGCAGCAGTGCCAGAAATTTGCTTGAATTTCCTTTCATAACTTCTCCTTTTCTTCGGATCTCCTTCGCGCATCTGCTCCGGATTCCGTCTGACTTTTTCAGGCAGCTGGGCGGTGCCTGTCCCCGTCAATGATGTCTCCCTGCAAGTAATCTTGTTTTTGAGGACACATTTTTTCTGCGAAAAGACAAACAGACATCTGCTTTTTCTGCAAAAGAGTTTCTCCACCGGAGCTCTTTTTCGGACGCATGGCGACAAAAAAGCAGATGTCCGATTTTACTTCGTACATCTTTCCATGAATATATATGCTTTTATCGGAAGCGATTCACTAACCTTTCCAGCAGGTTTCCTGACTCGCAGATCTTCACGGCAGCCGCGCCTTCTCATGCGTTTCGCACAATGGCATTTCTGCAGCTAACACTCCCTGCTTACAGTGACCGGATCGCTCAGGATTTCCACCTGATTCCCTTTTACCTTCGCGGATTCTTTTTCAAATCCGTTCCGCACTGAAAAGTCCCTTATTTCATTCGTTACTGATTATAGCAAAGCCGTTTTGGAAAGTCAAATGAAAGGCCACGGAAAAAGCGCATAAAATCAGCATTTTTTACATACTTTATGATAACTGTCCGCACCGGAGCCTATTCTATGAAACCAGCTTCTCTGCACCGCCGCATCCTGTTCCCTCTGCTTCTGTGCGGCGGACTTCTTTTCGCTCTGCTGTTCTGGTATTTTTCCCCGTTCTTTTCCCCTGGTGAGAACCGCCGGTTTTCCGCGTATGTGGAGGAACGGTTCCACTCCGAGGTAACCTCTTCTGCCATCACGCTCCACTATACCCTCGCCGATCCGGCTTCCCGCGGAATTGCCCCCGGCACTGCCTCGTTCGGCACGGTTTCCATCCCTGACCGCACCTCGTATGATGCCCTGCTGCAGAGTGTGGAAACAACGCTCACATCCTTTCATCGAAACCGCCTCTCCGCGGAAAATCAGATCACGCTCGATCTTCTGCTCTACGAGCTGGACTGCGAGAAAATGCCGGGCAGCACCAGCCTTCTTGCGGAACCGCTCGGTCCGTCGCTCGGGATTCAGGCACAGCTTCCCATTCTGCTCGCAGAGTACCCATTCCGCACACAGCAGGATATCGCCGATTACCTCCATCTTCTGCAGGATCTCCCGCGCTATTTCTCCGACCTCATCGCACTCGAGCAGGAAAAATCCCGGCAGGGCGTGTTTCAGAATGACCTTGCGGTCGATGGTATTATCCGCCAGTGCAGTGCTTTTCTCGCCGACGCGGATACACCGGAAAGCCATCTGCTCCACACCGTTTTTCAGAATAAACTGCAGGCGTCTTCACTGTTTTCTGAGGCGGAAAGGAATCTCTGTCTGCAGACGCATGAAAAACTCCTTACCTCCTGTGTTTTTCCCGCCTACCGCTCTCTTTCCGATGCGCTTTCTTCACTCCGCGGCAAAGGAACGCAGAACGCCGGCGGTCTTTCCCGGCAGGAAGACGGACTTTCCTACTATGCGTATCTTCTCCGCAGCCGCGTCGGTGTTGACGTTTCACCGGAGGAGCTGACCCGCCTTTTAACACAGCAGCTTGCGGACCAGTGTGCCGAAATGCAGATCATTCTCGATCAGAATCCGTCGCTCTCCCTCTCCGAGCAGGCGCTCGTGCTGCCGTTCTCCACGCCGGAGGAAATGCTTGCCGATCTGCAGAATGCCGTTTCTGAAGATTTTCCCGTTCTTTCGGGTATCGCATACGAAGTAAAGACCGTGGATGACTCTCTCAAGGATTTTTTAAGCCCCGCCTTTTATCTCACACCGCCCGCCGATGTCAATTCACCCAACTCCATTTACCTGAATCCCGCGGATGAGATGACCGGCATCGAGCTGTATTCCACACTTGCCCACGAGGGCTTTCCCGGCCATCTGTACCAGACCGTCTCGTTCTCGCGCTCCGACCCGCTTCTGATCCGCCATCTCTACGCGCCGTCGGGTTATGTAGAAGGATGGGCAACCTACGTTGAATCATATGCCTGCCGCTACGCCGCACGTAATCTCGATGCAAACACGCAGGCGCTCTGCCGTCTCTGGTATCTGAACCGCTCGGTGCATCTTACCCTCTGCTCGCTGCTGGATCTCGGAATCCACAGCCAGGGATGGCTCCTCTCGGATGCGTCAGCCTTTCTGGCGCAGTTCGGCATCACGGATGCGTCGGCCGCTGCCTCTTTATATCAGTATATTCTCGAGACACCGGCGAACTATCTGAAATACTGTGTCGGATCGCTCTCGTTTTCGCAGCTCCTCTCGGAAGTGCAGGAACAGGAAGGTGACTCATTCTCATTGATCGGTTTCCATGAAAAACTGCTCCGTCTCGGGCCTCTGCCGTTTCCGCTCGTAGAAAAATATCTGTAAACGGTTCGCCCTGCTGAAAAAAAGATCCCACAGACTTTCTTCTATAAATAATAGAAAGTTCTGTGAGATCTTTTTCATTTTCAAAATTCTTTAACCTAAATTGTAAAGAGATGGATCTGTCGGCCGCTGCGGATCAATAACAGAGGCAGAATCAAACAGATCGCTTGTTCTGTCCTCGCCGCCTCCGTAGAGGTTCTGGTACAGACGGTATCCATCCAGGTTTCTTCGTCCCATACGCAGGTAATTGTCTCTTACCTGAACGAAATACTGGGAGGAATCTACGTTGCAGTAGATGTTGAAGCCCTGACTCTTTAAGTAAGCAAACTTCTCATTGTCCATCGTGTAATCGTGCCAGTCGGAAAGATCCTGTCCATGTGCAAAGATGATGATATCGCTTCCGCCGATGAGCGGTGCAACATACGTCAGCCATTTCTCGGTATCCGCCTGGATCGTCTCGATCGGTTTGTCGCCGACACGGATATGGCCCCAGGTATGGCTTGCGAATGTCCAGCCGTCTGCTTTGATCGCATCGGCTACTTTTTTCGCCTCCTCGCACTCTTTATCCCAGTCGAAATCCGGGTGTGCATCAAGCCATGCTACCTGATCATCCGTCAGATCTTCTCTCGTCTTGTAATCACCGTCGGTGCGGTATCCGAGGATTCCATCGTAGCCGGTCAGTGCTACGGTTCCGCACGCATTGTGGTATACGGCATCCGGATGCGCTTCGATAAACTGATCCATCAGCGGGATGCAGTCGTAAGCACCGGTCACAACAGTTCCGTCATCCTGAATGTATTCGCAGGTCGGTTTTCCGTCGTCGCCGACTACCATCTTGCTGGCAATGCCGCGTCCGTCGTAAGAGTGGTAATAGGAAAGGTCATCCAGAGAAAGAACGAATGCTTTCTTGCCCTCCGGCAGGTAAATGTCCCCTTCCTCGTAATGAACGGTTCCGTCATCATCTACGGTCTTTTTCACGAGATCGTTGATCGAAACCATGACATATCCTCTGTCGTACATCTGCTGGGTAATCGCGTTGAACTCATCCACGGTGGTCATCCACTGGCAGAAGCCTGCGGTCTGTGCGTTGTCCTGATAGAACGCTTTCTGCGGATCGACTACAAGAGAATGATAGAAAATGTGGGTTACTTCGTTGACGTTGACGCGCACACAGGCATCTCTCGTGCTGGTGTACTCTGCTACTTTTGTGATGATATCCGCGTCGGTCGCTGCGCCCTCTACGCTCTGGAGCTTTTCAATGGCTCCATCGTAATCGTATGTCTGCGCAAGTGCATCGCCTTCCGCCATAATCTGTGCTTTCGTTGTCGGCGCTTCAGCACTTCCCGTGCTGTCCGACGATACGGAACCGTCCACCTCTGCTGTTTTCTGATCCTCTTTTTCCTGTGCTTTCTGCTGGATTTTTTCTGTTCCTCCGGCCAAAGCCCAGATTCCAATGCCGAAGATAACAAGCAGAACACATAGAATTCCTGTTTTGATCATCAGCGCACGCTTCCGCTTTCTTCTTCGGAGCTCCTTTTTACTGATGTTTTTTTTCTCACTCATTTTTCCTTCCTCCCAAAACAGCTTTTGCTTTTCTGGCAAATATTACAGTTTTACCGGACTGACAGAAATTCAGCCCGGACTCTGCTCTTTCTATTTTAGCTCAAAATACCGGTTCTGTCGAGTAGGTTTCCGGCAGGTTAAGAGAAATGTAAGAAAACCGGTAACGCAATCGAAGGTATCTTTTATGCACGCTGGCCATGTGCCTCATACATCAGAACGGCGGATGCAATCGCTGCATTTAACGACTCCACTTTTCCTTCCATCGGAATACGGATCAGGCACTCGGCGGCCTCTGCCATTGCATCAGTCAGGCCGTTTCCCTCATTTCCGATCAGGAATGCCGTTCCTTTTGTGTAATCCTCCTCGCGGTAGGAATGCACGCCGTGCAGATGTGCCGCGTACGTACAGATCTTCCGCGCTTTTAAGCCTTTTACAAATCCGACCGCATCGTCGACGATCAGAAACGGCATACGGTAGATCGAGCCCATCGTCGAGCGGATCGTTTTCGGATTGAAGATATCCGCGGTACCGCGGCTCATGATGATGCCGGTGACTCCTGCGCCCTCTGCGGTGCGGATGATTGTTCCGACATTTCCAGGGTCCTGCAGATCCTCAAGTACCATCAGAAGCGGTGTCTTTCCGTTGTCCATCACCTCCTCTTCGGTGTAATGCGGCATGCGGATCACACTTAAAACACCCTGCGGCGTCTTCGTGTCGCACATGGACTGGAACACGCGGTCGTCCACTACTTCGTATTCTGTCCCGTCGGACGGCATTTCATGCATTTTGCTGCCGCTCTCAGACACATATACTTTTTTCAGCCATTCCCGCGGCGCTTCCTGGAACATTTTCCAGCCCTCCGCCACGAAAACGTCCTGCTCCCGGCGTTCTTTTGCTTTTTTGTTCAGCGCAATAATGTTTTTTACCTGTGCATTGCTGCTGCTTGTAATCATGAATGGTCCCCTCATTTCCTGTTTTTCATCAATTTGGCAAGTTCTTTGTTTTCGCCGATCAGAATCAGCACTTCCTCTGCGCGGAGCAGCGTCTTCGGATTGACCGTGACACGGATGTCTTCCCCGTCCTTGACGGCGATTACGTTGATACTGTATTTCTTCCGCAGATCCAGCTCCTCGAGGTTATGCCCCGTCCACGCTTCCGGCACGGGAAGCTCTACCATGGAGAACGAATCCGACAGCATGAAGAAGTCCTGGAAGCCGCCGGAAATCAGGCTTTTTCCGAGGCGGATGCCCGTCTCACTCTCCGCCATCACGACGCGGTCCGCGCCGACTTTTTTCAAAATATTGGCATGCATCTGGCTCATGCCCTTTGCGATGACGAGCGGCACGCCCGCCTCTTTTGCCTGCAGGGTGGCGAGGATGCTCGACTCCATATTTTCAGCGATGCCGACGATCACGACATCCATGTTGCTGATGCCAAGCGATGCAAAAACACGGCTGTCGGTGATGTCCGCGCGCGCCGCATATGTGACGAGATCGGCGATCTCCTGTACCAGCTCCGGGTCTTTATCGACCGCGAGCACTTCTTTTCCTGCCTGCGCCAGCGTCGTCGCCACGGCGAAGCCGAATTTTCCAAGTCCGATGACTGCGTATTGTTTACTCATGTTTTTTCTCCTCTTTTATCCAATCAGCACCCGCTGTTCCGGGCGCTGGATATCCACATCTTTTCTTCCGCTTCTCCGCCGCAGTGCAATAGCCAGCGTAACCGGTCCAAGACGTCCCATGAACATGACCAGAATTACGATGATTTTTCCCGCCGCCGGAAGGGTCGGCGTAAGCGACCGCGTCAGTCCCACGGTTGCCACAGCGGAAACGATCTCATACAGGCAGTCCAGCAGAGGACTTCCGGTGACAGAGATCAGAAGCACCGTCGCGGTGAATGCCATCGTCAGTGCGAAGAAGAAAATAACGACCGCGGTGCGGATGTTTTCTTCCATGACCTTCCGTCCCCAGACCACGGTGTCGGAATCGCCGCGGATGTAGGATGCGACGACCACGAGCAGAATCGCAACAGTCGTCGTCTTGACACCGCCCGCCGTTCCCATCGGAGAGCCGCCGATGAACATGAGGATCATACTTACCATCGCGGAGCCGTCCGAGAAGTTTGCCTGCGGGATCGTCTCAAAGCCGGCGGTTCGCGTCGTCACGGACTGGAAGAAGGCCGCCATAGCCTTCTGCGCCGGTTTTAAGCTGCCAAGCGAGGATGCGTTGTTCCAGTCCAGCGCGAGGATCAGAAGCGCCCCGCCGAACAGAAGAATGACGGTTGTCGTCAGAACCAGTTTGGTGTGGAGCGTAAAGCCACGCACGAAGTTTTTTCGGGTCCGTTTTCCTTTTACAAGATCCTGCACGCGCTCCAGAACTTCCCACCAGACCGGAAAGCCAAGGCCGCTTAAGAAAATCAGGCCCATCGTCGTAAAGTTGATGAGAGGGTTCGTCACAAACGGGGCGAACGAGGATTCCCCGACGAGGTCAATTCCGGCGTTGCAGAAGGCGGATACGGAGTGGAACAGGCTGTAGCCGATTCCCTTCCAGAAACCGTATTCCGGCACAAACCAGAAGCTGTAGAAAAAGGCTCCCGCCAGCTCCACCGCCGCCGTGCCGATCAGCAGCTTCCGCACAATACCGACGCTGCCCTTTAAAACCGGCAGATTGTAAGTGTCCTGGATCAGTTTACGGCTCTGCAGACTGATTTTCCGGCGCAGGATCAGAAACACCATCGTCAGGCACGCCATGATGCCAAGACCTCCGAACTGAATCAACCCGAGGATCACAATTTTTCCAAAGGTACTCCATGTCGTCGCCGTCGGAACGGTGACAAGGCCCGTCACGCAGACAGATGTCGTTGCGGTAAACAGGGCGTCGAGCCAGTAAACGCTTTTTCCGTCCGCCGCAGAAACCGGCAGGCAAAGAAGAATCGTTCCCAGCAGGATTACCGCCGCAAATCCCAGCATCATAATCCGCTCCGCCGGTGTGTGCCATTTATTTTTGCTTTGTTTTTCGGCCATCGCTCCTCCTATTCTGCCGCTTCATTTTCTGCTTCACTGCTGTAGTAGAGCTTTCCGGTCTCACTATCCGTCACGGTAATATCCGCAAAATATTCCCCGCAGGAACCCTCACACTGGTAATAGACGTCAAACGAAACCGTCATGTCATCTTCTCCTTCCAGGTATTCCGCGTGAACCTGATTTTTCGCGGTCCCCGTCGTTCTGCTCCACACTTTATCATCCGCAAGAAGCTCCTTTTTGATCTTCACAGGAAATTCACTGGATGCAATTTCGTGCTGATTGGACTCGTTTTTGATCCGGTAATAGAGATTCATGTACAGCCCGTCATCTTCCTCATGGAAAAACCAGCCGTAGATATCATCCTCCGCAACAATCGTCGGCTGGATCAGCTCAGCGTTTGTTTTGGTCGTGAATGCATTCATCTCATGCGTAAACTCATTCTGCATCCGGCGATGCTTCATCAGCCAGCTGCCTTCCTTCACACCGGCCGCAGCCACGGCAAGAACGACAGCGCCGATGCAAAGGCCAATGATTTTCTTTTTTGTCATTATTTAATTTCCCCTTTTCTTTTTGAAATACAAAAATAAGATACCCCTAAGAACATACTTATGAGTATCTTATCAGTTTGCACATATAAAGTCAACGGAGCCGGTGGAGACTTTCCTGCCACCGTTGTGTGTAGTTTAAAATTATCCTGAAGCGAGGAATATCCCCGTCAATGACGAGGATATCTTCGATGCTTGTGTTTAATAATCTGCTTAAAATGAGAAAGTTGTCCAGACTTGGCAGGCACTTGCCGGAAATCCATTTATAGACCGCCTGCGGATTTTCAAAACCCATGGCATTCTGAATGTCTCTCACGGTGTATCCGCTTTCACGAAGAAGGGATTTGATGCGGCTGCCAGTTTCTTTCTGCTGGATTGACAAATAAATTGGTTCCATCCTGCACCTCCATATGTTTAAGCCATCCCGAAACACAGTTTTATCTTATCATCCGGTACTGGAAAAATCCAGTTTTTTCTTCCTGTTTCTACACAACCCGAATGATCTGTTCATACAAAAGGATTTTCTTTTCATCTACATTCCGATTGTCGTGTGCTGCAAGATTGTTCCGTCCCTCTTCCATCTCTTCTTCGGATGCAAGCTCCTCTTTCCACCAGCTCAGGTGATTGATCCGGTACAGCTTCCAGCCGCGGTCAAAAATCTCATCTCAACGACTCTCTTGCATATACGCTTTCCTTTTTACCGGAAGAAGATGTTTAGCTCTCCTGTTTCTTTTCTTCTATCAAATGATGATTCAGCCATTTTCCTGATTTGAACCGGATGGTAAAGAGAATGGACCGCAGGCTCCAGTCTGCCGCCATGCCGATCCAGACGGCGATCGGGCCGAATCCCCATACGCGGCACAGGTAAATACAGAGACTCACACGGCACAGCCACATCGTACAGCAGGACGTGATCATGGAGAATTTTACATCTCCCGCGGCCCGCATGCCGTATCCCGGGACAAACGCCATGACCCAGCAGAGCGGCTTTACAATCGTGATAAAGATCATCATCTGCATGCAGAGCTTTGCACTCTCTGCCTCCATACCGCCGATCATCGTAATCGGTTTTGTCAGCACAAATACCAGCAGACAGCTTGCAACGATAACCACTTCTGACAGCCAGCACAGTTTTTTAATATAGTAGATTGCTTCATCCTTCCGGCCCGCGCCGAGACACTGACCGACTACCGTCATCAGTCCGATGCCGACACCAATCGCAGCGACACCGTTCAGGTTCTCAAGGATGTTCGTCATCGCCTGCGCGGCAATGGCAACCGTGCCAAGTGTGGACACAGTGGACTGAATCGCCAGCTTTCCAAACTGGAACATACTGTTCTCGATTCCCGATGGAATACCGATGAACAGTATTTTTTTGATCAAACCAAAGTCCGGTCGGATGGAAAGATACTGCTTCACAAAAATCGGTTTGCTTTCATCCCGAAGCTTCCACAGTACGACAACCGCACAGAAAATACGCGAAATTAAAGTCGAAATCGCGGCTCCTTCGACACCCATATGGAAGCCGAAAATAAGAATGGCATTTCCGCCGATGTTCATAAAGTTGGAAATCACCGAAATCACCATCGGACTGCGGCTGTTGTTCTGCGCCCGCAGAATGGATGCGCCCGCATCGTAAAGACCGATAAACGGGAATGACAGCAGCGTAAACAGGAAATACACCTGTGAATTTTTCATAACATCCGCTTCCACTGCCCCGAAAATCACGCGCAGCAGCGGAACACGGAAAATCAGACAGCCCGCGGATAATGCGACGGACAAAACTGTCATAACAAAAAGCACCTGTTGTGCCGAACGGATTGCTCCATCCCGTTTTTCGCTTCCAATATACTGCGAACAGAGAATCGCTCCTCCTGCCGCCAGCGCAGAAAGCGCCTGAATGACTAAGATATTAATGGAATCCACCAGCGAGACTGCCGAAATTGCGGCAGACCCGACATTGCTGACCATCATCGTGTCGACAGTTCCCATCAGGGAAGAAAGTAATTGTTCAATGATGATCGGAATTAAAAGCTTGCGAAGATCCGTGTTACTGTATAAATGAGTTTGTTTTGTTGTAGTTTTCATTGTTTTTGTTTCTGCATGACCTCATCTGCCGGATATGCTTTGCCAGCCCTGCCTTTTCCACACCTTTCTTTTTTCTCTCCATTCTATTCCATTTGACGATCCATTGCAATCATTTCGCGAATTTTGCTCTTATCTGATTATTTTTATCAAGCACAACATACTTTTCTATCTCATAATGACTTTTTCAGTCTTTCCAAATCTTCGCTGTCCGGGTGTGACAAAGCACGGTCAAAATTTTGAATCAGCAGATCAAGATTGGCCGGATGTTCCGGGTTTTCTTTCATTTTCACATACCGTTCACGCACAGACTGCGGCATCTTTCCCTGGCACATATACTCACCGATGACCGTATTGCTTGCATCGATCGACTGTTTGACCTGTCCGAGAATCTTTTCAAAATAGGCATCACTTCCACCAAATCCAGCTGTTCCAAACAGGAAAATCTTTTTATTTTTTAATTTCGACAGCAATTCTAATGTCTTTTGGTCCGCATTCCCTTTGTCCGTCCAAAACCCGATATAGCATACGTCGGATTGCGGTACCTGCGAATCGTTTGTGCCAAAATAATCGCATTTGTCCTTTGGCAACGTTTCATAGATTGCATCAGCCAGCTTCTTTGTATTACCCGTTAAGCTGCAAAACAGGATCGAATAATGTTCTTTTATCATAGCCCATACACCTCCAGTTCAGGTATTTATGTGGAAAATCCACTTTTTCGTAAATTGTATTATCTCTTCAGATCACATCTCGATTTCGCTTACGCTGCATCCCGATGTTGCTTCTCACTATTTCCTCTCAGGCTTTTAAGTCAAGCGGATATTCGCAATCCGCTTCGCTACTTGCTCATAACCGAATAGCTGCTTTGCAGCTTCAGTTAAACTTAAAAATATTAAGTCCGGTTTCCTCATCATGAACTCTGTCCACTCTTCCGTCAATTACCGTGATGACCAGCTCACAGGTTGCACTGACAATCGCTCTGTTCAGATGTCCTCCAAACACCTCGCCCTTCTGATTTCCGGCACTCATATGAAGATGTGCATAGTATTCTCCATCCATTGTATTGATTGTACCTGTCAGTGATGTAATTTCATAATACCCCTGGAAGCTGTTTGAATAATATTTCTTTTCGTCTGTCTTGTATACTCCGACTGTGAAATCATTGATCGCTCCAAGAGCCTGGACACTGGCAAGCTTTATATTCTCCTTTATGGCAATTACCCTCAGCTGCTCCAATATTTCCTCGTCTTTGTCAATCCTTGCTACTATAACATTGTCAAATTTTCTGTATTCCATTTTATTCTCCTTTCTCTTTCCGCCCGGTCACTTTTCAGACATTACTGCAATAACCTCAATATTTATTCAGAAAATGCTCCCTGTTCGGATACTCCTGCCGATATGCCCGGAGGGCGGCTTCCCGGAGCAGGATGAATTCTTTTTCCATGTGAAGCAGGCGTGGTGCCTTGAACGCGATCACACTGATCTGTTCGGCGATTTTTTTCGCGATTCCTTCTTCGGACAATTGTCCCATGCCGAATACCAGAGAGGTAAATCCTCTGCCTCCTCTGCTGACCTGAATAAATTTCAGGAATACATTGTACAGTTCATCTGCAAGAATTTTCTGGTATCCCTCCTCTGACTGCATGGCTTCCGCCAGGCACAACGTAGAGAGAATCCGGGCTCCCGTCTTTTTTCTGTCGCCTCCCAGATCCAGGGAGGTTCCTTCCGCCAGATACTTCAGTTCCATCAGGCATTTGACAAATTCATCCTTCTGGAGCCTGCGTTGTCCGTATCGGGCCGTCCAGAGCCGAGCCCGGTATTCTTCTTCCCAAGCTTCCTCCTTTCCGATATGTTCTTTTAAGATCTGCTGCCGTTTTGCCGGATCTGTCTCCTGATAAAAATCTTTGGTCCATGTATGTTCCATCTGTTTTTCCTCATTCTGTCAGGCGGATATTCGCAATCCGTTTCGCTGCTTGCTTGATTGGTTTAAAATAAAGACACGTCTTCACTTACTCTTTCTGCCTGCAAACGCAGTCTTCCTGCTTACATTCCGGAGTGGGAAATCGTCTCTTCTGCGTTCAGGTACTCATCGATGTTGCTGCCGTCTACCTTCTGATATTCCGAAAAATAGTACCGGCCTTCTTTCAGGCTTTCCTGTTCAAAGTCCTCTCCCTCGAACAGCTCCACTGCCATTTTCGCCATTTCCTTTGCCTGATCCACTCTGTCATTTAGGATGCTGCCCTGCATCTCTCCTGCCTTTACGGCTTCCAGCGCCTCTTCCAGGCCATCAATTCCGAAGATCACCGGCCAGTCTTCCCGGGCATAGCCTGCTTTCCGATAGGCCTCCACCGCCCCCAGTGCCATCTCATCGTTGTTGGACATGACAAGTTCGATCTTTTTTCCGTACTGGCTGATCAGACGGTTCATGCGGTTCTCCGCCTGTCCCCGGTTCCAGTCCGCTAACTGATAACTTAGCTTTTCCAGTATAACATCATTTTTCATCAGTGTCTTTACGGAATATTCCGTTCTGCTGATGGCATCCTGATGGCCCGCTTCTCCTTCCAGAAGCACATATTGGATCTTTCCGTCCTTGTTTTTATCGACTTCCGGATGGCTGTTGATGTATTCTGCTGCGATCTCACCCTGCATAATCCCGGACTGTTCTGCATCACAGCCCACATAATACAGCTTTTCCCACTGCATCAGGTCTTCTCTTACCGGTTCCCTGTTAAAGAAGATCACAGGAATGTCTTCATTCCTTGCCATTCGGATGATCCGGGACGGAGCTGTCCGGTCCACAAGATTGATACAGAGCACATCACAGCCCGCATCAATCATCTCTTCCACCTTTTCGTTCTGTTCCTGCTGATCGTCGTTTCCGCTTTTTGTCGATACGATAATCCTTCGTTCTTTGTTTTCCATGGCTTTCAGCTGCGCCTTCAGTTCATCCGTCAGTCCATTGATAAAAGGATCATCCTGCGTGTAGGTTATCACTCCGACCCGCAGGGTTTTCTCTGTCTGGTCCGACTTGCCGGAACACCCCGACAGCACAAGCACCGCACTCCCTATCGTGGCAGATAATAATACTGCCACCCTTCTTTTCTTTTTATTCATAGGAATATAAAAACCTTTCTAAATCTTCGTCCATAGAGAAATTTTCCTTGCCAAGTACCTGATATTCGGTTATATATCCTTGCATTTTATAAGACCTGTGCTCGATCCTTTTGGTTATTTCTTCCACACTTTTATAGCCGATTTCATATCCGTCCGGCACAGCCAGCCCCTGAATGTTTCCGTTATCCAGAAGTGCAATCGTCTTCAGACTGTAACCCACTCCATAGAGCTCCGCGCCCTCGTATGTTCCATTTTCTGCCTGCTCTCCAAACTCTTCCAATATTCCTGCATCCAGGATGACAAGAGCATCCGCCTCTGTTTCCTTCTTCATCCGCTCCACAATGTCCTGTTCTTTTCTCCGGTAAATACACCAGCTGATCTTGCTTTCGCTGCCTTCCAGCGCCTCGTTCAATCCACAAATCTCCGCCTGTACAGCCTCGGACATTTTCCAGTCGGCGATAATTCCGATCTTCTGCTTTTTTGTTCTCAGCCGTTCTCCCAGCCATCTTCCGATCTCCCGGTAATCCGGCTGGATCGTGGGACTGGCAGTTTTCCCTTCTTTTACCGCCAGACCATCTGCAATCAGCAGATACGGTTTATTTCCACACTCTTTTTTCAGCATATTTTCCGTCTCATGACCGGGTGCCGGATATATGATAAAGCCATCAATATCGTTGTCCTTCTGTTCCCTGATAAATTCTCTTTCCGCCTCCGGCCCGTCGATCTCTTCCGTATTGCAGATGATCATATGAACGTTGTTCTCTGCCGCAGCCTGCTTCATTCCCTTGATCAGGGCATCCCAGCGTTTGTCACCGGACTCCGGAAGAATCACCGCAATCCGGGGCTCTGCTACGTTCTGATCGAAAATCTTCCATACAAAGAATACTGCCAGCAGCAGCAAAAGAAACTCAATTATAAGAAATTTCATTCTGTTCTTTTTCATCCGCCCGGTCTCCTCTGTATGTATTTTTGTAATTCCAATGCTTCTGCGTTTTCCGGTGTATATGGGATTGCCGGAATACGGATCGTAACCCTTGTTCCTTCGTCCGGTTCGCTTTCTATGGAAAGTCCGTATTCTTCTCCAAACATCAGCCGGATTCTGGAATGCACATTGATCACACCCACGCCGGAACCGTGCTTCGGAACCTTGCTGTTATCCGTCAGAATATTTTCCAGGACTTCTTCCCGCATGCCCATCCCATTGTCTTCGATGGTGATCAGAATGTCCTCGTCTTTCTTTTTTCCGCTGACGATGATCATGCCGCCATCATCCTCATCCATATTGCCAACGCCATAATAGATGGCATTTTCCAGGATAGGCTGGATCACCAGCTTTACAATGCAGTAGTTTTCAATCTCTTCCTCAATCCGGAATTCTGTTTTAAACCGCTCTTTGTACCGGGCCAGCTGGATATTCATATAGCTTCTGCTGTGCTGCAGCTCATCCTTAATGGGAATGATGGTCTTACCCCGTGACAGACTGACACGAAGTAATTTTGCCAGTTCGGAAATCATACGAACCGCTGCTTCATTTTCCTGGGCTTCCACCATCCATGTGATGGACTCCAGTGTATTATACAGAAAATGGGGGTTGATCTGGCTTTGCAGGGCATCCAGTTCACTTTTTCTTCGTTCATTTTGCTGCCGGATGATCTCGTCCATCAGTTTTTCGATCTGTTCATAGGACTTCTGCACAGAATGTCCCAGATGGCGGATCTCCGAGGAGCCGCCGATATAGATATCCGGTTTTCCTCCTGCCTCATGGGCCTTGACGGAAGCATCCAGCTCCCGGATCGGTTTGGATATCTTCCGGGATACCAGCTGATTTCCCTCCAAAAGCATGACCAGAAGAACCAGAATCGTGGCAAATACATAGTAACGGAAGTTTTTGTAGTTTGCCGCCTGCACGCTCTCTGGCACAACACCGATCATCTTCCAGCCTGTATAGGCTACGCTGCCGACGATCACGGTCTCGTTCTGACCGCCGGAACGGATCTCGTAGGTTCCGTCCTCGTATTTTGCCGCGTCCAGACTGTTTTCTTCAAATAATCCGCGGTTTAACTCCGTTCCCCGTGGATGATAGATCATCTCTCCGTCCTGACTGGTCAGATAATAGTAGATTCCGCCGGAACAGTCATTGATCTGCTTCATCACGTCCCTGATCACAGAATATTTCATATCCAGTAAAAGAATACCGGTTTCCGGTGTCTCTCCCTTGTTGACATCTACATACCTGCTCAGGGAAACGACCCATTGGTACCGATAAGAGCCGTCCTCAAACAGCTCCTGGATATGCGGTGTGGAAAAGTGTATATTTTCAATGGCATCTTCCGCATTTTTATACCATTCCTGCGTCTGCACCTTCACATTTTTCTTTTCTGCCGCCACCGGCTCCGATGCAATCAGATTTCCTTTGGGGTCATACAAAGCCAGGCTCTGGATCTTATCGGAGTTGGTCTCATAGAGCAGACTGAACTGCTCCGAGAATTCCCCGCTGGATATATCAAACTGCTGGACCACGTTGTAGTTTGCCCCGTTTATAATCTGCCGGATATCCAGCAGGTCTGCATCTAACCGGTCCACGGTAGCCTCTACAGTAGCTTCCGTGTTGTCCACTGCTGTTTTTTCCAATGCCAGCTTGAATCGATGGTAAAGCAGCAATCCCATTACAATGATCGTAACCAGTGAAATCGCCATAAGGACAGACAGGATAATCGACTGTATGTTAAATACGATGTTCTTCCTGGAATTCGGCTTTCTTTTTCTATCTTTCATGTATTTTCCCTTTCACCTGTTCCCTATTTTCCGGAAGCTCTGTATTTGGAAGGGGAAACACCGAATTTCTTTTTGAATACATAGCTGAAGTAGTTCGCATCCTGATATCCCACTTTTTCTGCGATCTTATAGCTTTTTTCATCGGTGTTCAGCACCATTTCTTCTGCCCTGTCCATTCGGTAATCCGTAAGATAGGAGACGAAGGACTGACCGGTTTCCTTTTTAAAAATGGACGAAAAGTAAGAATTGGACACACCAAGATCTGCGCACACATCATCCAGAGAGAGCGCCGGTTCCATATATCTGTCTTTTACAATGTTCTGCGCATCGGTGATGATCCGTCTGGAGGTACTGTTTCTGGTACTTCTCAGTTTTTCGCTGATCGCCATAGACATATTGATAATCCAGTTTGTCATAGAGCTTTCATCCAGCTGAGTCACTCTTTCGTAAAGATTCTGTACATTTCCGGAAATTTCATTGAAATCCATGGAATTATTGGCACAAAATTTGAAAAAGCCGCTGACAATCTCCATGGTAGCCAGATTGTACTGGCTGATGGTGGCTGCATTCTTATGGAGCTTTTCTGTCTCTTTGATGGCTTCTTTCCGGATCTTCTCCTGATTCCCTACATGGATGGCTCGAAACAGCTCCTGCATCCTTGTCTCTTCTAAGGGAACCGCCTTTTTTGACTCTTTGGGAACGATCTCCGCGATATTGATGGCTCTTTTCGTTCCGTACAGGACACGGTAGGATACCGCCTCTCTGGCTCCCTCGTAGGAAATACTGATATCGTACAGACTGTTGCAGACGGTTCCGATCCCTGCGGTAACCGCCGCCCCCATAATTCTCCATGCCCAGCGGCAGAACCGGTCACACTTGTCCGTCAATTGAGCTATCTCATCTTCTGAATGGAGTTCCATAATCAGAATGGTATTACCCATATAGATGAACTCCTGGCAATTACAGTTCTCCATCAGCCGCTGTTTAATCTCCCGCTCCACGGACATGGATAACAATAAGGGATTCATGCCATCCGGCACATCATTTTCCGATGTATGAAAAATCATGCAGCAAAACAAAGGTCCCTTCATATCCACCCGATAGTCCAAAAGGAATCGTTCATAATCCTCTTCTCTGACCCTTCCCTCGATCAGGGAAATAAAGAAATTGGACTGCAGCTTTGGTAATACCTCCTGGAAATAGTCTTCCAGTTTTTTTACATTTAACTTTTCTTCCCGTTCCCTGTCCAGTGTGGTTTTCAGCTTCATCAGGCTTTCTGACAGCTCGGTGGCGCTGATGGGTTTCAGCATATATTCCTTGATCTCCAGATGGACGGCCTCTTTCGCATATTCAAATTCGTCAAAACCGGTGCAAAGCATAATGTAAATATTAGGATAGTCCTGGTTCAGCTTTCTTGCCAGCTCCAGTCCATCCATATAAGGCATCTTAATGTCCGTCAGCACCACATCAGGCTGAAGCTTTTCCACCAGCTCCAAAGCCTTCACGCCGTTGGTGGCACTTCCCACTACGTCAAATCCCAGATCATTCCAACGGATCTTTTTTTTCATAACATCGATGACCTCTACTTCATCATCGACAAGAATCACTTTATATTGTTCCATTCTTATCCCCCTGTTTTCCGGAGTACGTTGTTGTTCTTTCATTATAGCAGAAGATTGCTCTCTGCTGAATGAATAGTTACAAAAATTTTTGCCAGAACAGAATAAAAGACCGCCCTAGTCATCCATCGGACGACCGGGCTGTCTTATATTCTATCTGTTTATGAATCTTTCATTATTTTTTCTGTACATATTTCAGACAGTCAAGTGTTACAGCTGCCAGAATAATGATACCTTCAAAGATGAACTGAA
>ENA-ORNW01001050-ORNW01001050.1-human-gut-metagenome-genome-assembly--contig:-NODE-1050-length-22807-cov-3.328850_pt1 | contig 22807 bp, 19 predicted proteins | sample MGYA00242121_ERZ509034 | MGnify/ENA primary metagenome ERZ509034 (study PRJEB26280, sample SAMEA2338689) | human gut metagenome | biome: human gut; feature: human-associated habitat; material: faeces... | reverse complement strand
GTGAAGCTTTAACCTTCCGTTTCTTCCCTTTGTGCCATCCTCTTTTTGTATGATTCACATCATCCGCTTCTTCAGGAACATATGGTTGCGGTATGGTACGGATATCAACATATTCGTTATCATGGAAGTATGTGTTACACAAGTCGCTGAAAAACAACGGCTCGGTCTTGTCTCCCTCGCAAACTATCCTGATGACAGATTTACTATGGCGTGTATCTTCATTCTTCCTTGCCATTATCCACAAAAAGTTTTTCAAGCGGATGCAATGAAGGCACGCCACCGAATTTGTTGTTCAGATACCATTTGCCGAAAAGTGTGTCCTCCCGGACATCGGAAAAGTCAGAGAGGGAGAATATTTCGGATACACCATACTTATTCTTTTCGGTAAACCATATCTGGTCCTTTCGAATTGTATTCTGGTCAAGAAGGTTTACATCATGCGTGGTGAATACCAATTGTGCGTTGTTTCGGTTTATCCGTTTATTTCGGAATATATCTACAATAAGCTGGGTTATGTGAGAGTGCAGACCAGAATCCATTTCGTCAACAAAGAAAGGACTGCCATTTTGCAGGGATTGCAATATATTACATCCAATAATGAACAATGCCCTTGTACCGAAAGATTCCTCTTTCAGCGGCAGGTCTGATTCCCCTATATCCTTACCATCTTTATAAAGTCCATGCAGGCCGCTCGCTTCAACTCCATCACTTCGTTTTTCAAGCCGCAAGTCAGTAACGCCCGTATCTGCGAAAGAAAGAAACTCTGACAACATACGCCTGTTGTCAGGATGAGAATATAGCCAGCGAAGCATCTCCTTATCTTCCCCAAGCATTGTATCTTCGTGGAAACCATTGGATACGACTATTCCTGACAGATATTTTGCGGCATTGGTTACCGGCTCACACGGAGTGTCTTTTAAAAACTTTGACAAGAGCAACTGGTTCTTAAAGACGTTAAAGCTCTTGTTTGAGGTAAGACTTGAACCGAATCTGATTGAGTCAGATTCCTTATCATCATCAAGTAACATACGCTCATATAAAAGCACCGGTCGTCCGATAGGATAGGATTGTAATGTTTCTGCAAGAATCTTGGACCTTTCAAATTTTATGGTGTACTTATACCGGACATTCGCTGTTATGAACTCTATGGAGAATTCAATTGGAGCGTCTGCCGTGTCACTGTCGAATTTGAACGGCATATACAATGGGATATCCTCACCAACACGGTTGTCTATATTCAGCACCCAACGGCGAAAACCATACATGAATTTAATGATATTGGTTTTTCCCGAGGCATTTGCACCGAAAATCAAAGAAATCTTCAAGACCCGTTTCTCTCCTTCAGCACCGGTAGCGACTTTACAGATGTTGTCAGGTTTTGCTCTTGAAGATGTCGGCTCTGTCGTAAAAGAACAACACCCTTTAAATGACCGAAAGTTCTTAAATTCCAGATTTAGTATCATGATATTGCGGATTTTCTGCAAAGATAGCATTTTAATCTCGCTTAAGCAAATTTATTCCGGCGATTTTGCGTAATTAGCGCGAAAATCCCATTAAAGTTTGATTTGGATTATGCCGTTTATATTTTTACGAGAATTATATATCTTAGAATGTCACGCTACAAAAGTAATTCTAATAACGTTGTTTATCAAATGATTGTGGTCATAAATATCTTATGACTGATGCTTTTGTCCTATTTTTCAATGTTTTGCCACTGCACCTATATATATGGTTCTTCTTCAATATGTTATGTATGTCCGTGTTCAAAATTTTACTCAGTTTGTTAAAAATGAATGATACTAAGCAGTGAACAATAAGCTAAATGATAATAACAGCTTCAGTCGGCAGCGCCGGCTAAGTCCCTTTATCAAGGTAACTCGGAGACCGAAATCCTCACGTTCAGGCCCTTCGGGTTTTCCTGCAAAAAATTCCCTGCGGTAATTTTTCTTGGAAAAAACGTTCCGGTTTCGCCCCTCCGAGTTGTAGTGTCGGTCGGGACTTAGCAAGCGATGCCGACCGATGACGCATAAAACGGTCAACTGAGAAACTGTGGCGCCGGCATTATGGAATATTGACTGTGCCACAGCCGATATAATATTACAAGAACACACATAATCCTGCCGCCTGTTTTTTACTGACGGATATAAGCGGGGACAAAAGCAGCTCCGCCTCTCAATTCTGCATATTACGGTCGTTTTCTCCGTCCCGCCAGTTCTCCTTTCCGTTTCCCTCCGTACCTGTCTTTTTCGTTCCGTAATCGGTTCATTCCGACCTTTGCGTGACACCCTGCGGTGCAACGTGATGACATACGGTGCAACGTATTGTCAAGCGTTTGCAAATCAATATTTTGTATGATTTTAGAGCCTATATTTGCAGTGGAAACATTTATTTATTCACTCTAAATACTTCAAGGTATGGCAAAAAAATCAGCAAGGGCGCAACCGGAGCCGCCGACACCCAAAATCACCGAGAACGAGCAGATGAGCGACATCGTGTTCATCCTTGACAAGATGGAGCTGATATTGCAGGCGGTGTCAAAACTTGACAAGGACGGGCGACATGAAACTGTCCCGGCAGACACGAAACACCGAAACTCGTTCCTGAAAATCGACCGCTATGCGGACATGTTCGAGAATTTCCTCAAGAATTTCTGGAGCCAGCTCAAAGACCCCACACGCTTCGGCATCCTGTCGGTAAAGGACAAGCACCTTGACGACCACGATGTAAGACAGGCGATAGAGGATATCGCAGCAGGGAAGAAAACCGACGCGGTGGAGGAATTCCTCAAGAAATACGAGATTACCCCGAAGGGGAAACAACAAGAAAACACCAATAATCAAAATGTAGAAGAAATGGCAAAGAAACAAAAAGACAATGAAGAAGTGCGGATGTCACCCCGCGAGGTACAGGCACAGCAGGCCGCAGCCGCCGGACAACAGCCGGAACAGCGCGCCCCGCGTTACAACGAGTCAATGATCGACTGGGAACAGCTCAAATTATTCGGTATCTCGCGCGACTATCTCGCCGAGCGCGGACTGCTCGACCAGATGCTCCGTGGCTACAAGACCAACCAGATGGTGCCTATAACCATGAACTTCGGCTCAGCCGTGCTCCGCACGGACGCACGCCTGTCGTTCCAACAGTCGGCTAACGGCCCCGTGGTGCTCGCCATCCACGGTATGCGCCAGAAACCGGATCTCGATCGCCCGTATTTCGGGCATATCTTCTCCGACGAGGACAAGAAGAACCTGCTTGAGACCGGTAACATGGGGCGCGTTGTGGACCTCAAATCCCGCAGCGGTGAGATTGTCCCCACCTTCATCAGCATCGACAAACTCACCAATGAGGTTGTGGCGATGAAAGCCGAGAACGTATTCATCCCCGATGAAATCAAGGGTGTCAAGCTCACCGAGCAGGAAAAGAACGATCTCAAGGAAGGGAAGGCCATATTCCTCGAAGGCATGAAGTCGCAGGCTGGCAACGATTTCGACGCCAAGGTGCAGATAAGCGCCGAACGTCGCGGCATCGAATACATCTTCGAGAACGACAGGGTGTTCAACCGTCAGGAACTCGGCGGAGTGAAACTCACCAAGCAGCAGGTTGAGGATCTCAATCTCGGAAAAGCTATCTTCGTGGAGGATATGAAGCGAAAGGACGGTGAATACTTCTCTTCGTTTGTCAAGCTCGACCCACAAAGCGGGCGTCCCGCATACACGCGCTACAATCCGGATTCGCCCGAAGGAGACCGGGAAATCTACATTCCCAAGGAAATCAACGGTGTGAAGCTCACCGGTGAAGAACGGGAAGAACTGCGTGCCGGTCGGGTAATATTCCTCAAAGATATGGTGAGCCGCAAAGGTGAGGAATTCTCCTCGTTTATCAAGGCCGACCTTGAAACCGGACGGCTGAGCTACTCCCGCACGCCGGACGGTTTCGAGCAGCGCGAGCAGTTCAAGATTCCCACCGAGCTGTGGGGCAAGACTCTGACAGCCACCGAACGCGCCCAGCTTCAGGACGGCAAGGCGGTATTTATCGAGGGAATGATTGGTTTTGACAAGAAACCTTTCTCACAGTATGTCCGTGCCAACTTCAACACCGGCCGTCTGGACTACTACAACGAAGACCCCACCCGCAATCGTAACGCCTCGCAACGCAATGTCGTCGCACAGGCTCAGGAACGCCGTCAGTCACAGGGACAAGGACAGCAGAACCGCAAGCCGAAAGGCCAAAGCGTCGGCTGACGAAAAATAATGTGTAACGTAAAAGACCATGACAATGAATCAGGAAAACATAACTCCTTTCAATGCCGAAGATGTGGACTGGGGCGAACTGGAATCCATCGGCATACTCCGCGACGAGCTGGAGATGGCCGGCGAACTCGACACGCTCCTGCAAGGAGAAAAAACCGGTGTGATATCCCTCAGTCTTGTGCTCCTCGGCGTGGATGTCGTCCTTGACGCCACCTTGCAGCTTGTACGCAGGGAAAACGGCGAACCTCTCCTTGAGATTATCGGCATCAAGCCCGCATGACAGAGTTCTTATATAACCCAATGTCAAACCGCCGTTCCCTGCCTCCCTGACTATGGCGGGGAACGGCTAAATTTTCACCAATATGATAGCAATCATAACTGAAAAGCCGAGCGTCGGGCAGGACATCGCCCGTGTCGTCGGCGCCAACATACGCAAAGAGGGTTACTGTACCGGCAACGGCTACATGGTGACATGGGCGCTCGGACACCTCGTGTCGCTCGCCATGCCGGGCGCATACGGTTACGACCGGACATCTGCCGAAAGTCTTCCCATGATTCCCGACCCATTCCGGCTTGTGGTTCGCCAGATCCGTACCGACCGGGGCTTGGTGACGGACATCGCCGCCGCTAAACAGCTCAAGATCATCGACGATGTGTTCTCCAGATGTGACAGCATCATCGTGGCGACCGATGCCGGACGCGAAGGGGAACTCATTTTCCGTTATATCTATGAATACCTCGGCTACACCAAGCCTTTCCGCAGGCTGTGGATATCATCGCTTACAGACGAGGCAATCCGTACCGGCATGGCGAACCTGCGCGACGGTCGTGAGTATAATAGCCTTCATGCCGCCGCAGACTGCCGCGCGAAAGCCGACTGGCTTGTGGGAATGAACGCCAGCCGCGCCCTCGCCTGCGTGTCGGGCACTTCCAACAGCTCCATCGGACGTGTGCAGACACCCACGCTTGCTATGGTCTGCTCCCGTTTCCGTGAGAACCGTGATTTCGTGTCCGTCCCTTACTGGCAGCTACATGTGACTCTCTCCAGGGACGGCAGGCTGTGCCGTTTCTTCCACAAGGATGATTTCAGGGAGAGGACACAGGCTGACGCCGCCTTTTCCCGTATCGTCCCCGGTGCCACCGGGCGTGTCACCAAGGCGGAATGCAGGCGTTCCGACCGCCAGCCACCGCTTTTGTACGACCTCACGGCTCTCCAGAAGGACTGCAACGTGCACCACGACATGACCGCAGAGAAGACTTTGGTCGTGGCGCAGTCGCTCTACGAGAAGAAACTGATATCCTATCCGCGAACCGGAAGCCGTTACATACCGCATGATGTCATGCGAACCGTGCCGGAACTGCTGCAAAAGGTGTACACCATGCCGGAATTCCACACCTACGGTGCCACCTTTGACCTATCGGCGCTCAACAACCGCAGTGTAAACGACACCAAAGTGACCGACCACCATGCTCTGATTGTCACCGGTGTCACACCTTCGGGCATTTCAAGCGACGAACGTGCCGTCTATCTGATGATTGCCGGGCGTATGCTCGAAGCATTCTCACCCCCGTGTGTCACCGAAACACACCTGATAGAAGCCGAAATCTGCGGGATGCCGTTCCGTTCCAAGTCCTCGGCCGTCGTAATACCAGGCTGGCGTGCCGTGTTCGACAGCAAGGAGGACCGTGGCGAGGATGAATCCGATGACAATGCGGCTTGCCCAGCCTTTTCTGTTGGTGACACCGCACCGGTGTCGGGGCACGGGCTGGCGCAGAGGAAGACCATGCCGCGCCCTTTGTACACCGAGGCCACCCTCCTTGCCGCAATGGAATCGTGCGGTAAGGATATCGCCGACGAGAAGGCGCGCGAGGCTGTCCGCGACATAGGCATCGGCACGCCCGCCACCCGTGCGGCTATTATCGCCACTCTGGTTAAACGTGACTACATACGACGCTCAGGTAAGAGCATCATGCCTACCGACAAAGGACTGGCACTGTACGATGCGGTGAAGGAGATGCTCGTGTCGGATGTCGGCATGACCGGCACCTGGGAGAACACACTGTTGCAGATTGAACGGCACACTCTTGAACCCTCTACATTCATGAACGCCATCGTCGGCTATACACGCAAGGCTACCACTGAGATTCTCGGAATCACAGTGCCTGTCACCCCGGTGCATTCCCGCCCATGTCCCAAATGCGGCAAAGGGAATGTCGTGATACGGGCTAAGACCGCCCGGTGCGACAATACATCCTGCGGTCTGCTGGTGTTCAGACGATTCTTGAACAAGGAACTCACGGACGGCCATATCGAGCAGTTGCTGTCATCCGGCAGGACTAAGCTGATAAAGGGGATCAAGGGGAAGAAGGGAAATTCATTTGATGCCATGCTCGTTTTCGACAGCGGCTACAATGTCACACTCGCTTTCCCGGACAGGAAGACTTCAAGAAAGAGATAGGACAGTGAATGCCGTCATTCGGATTCGGAGGCGAAGTTCGTGGCTTGCCATTTTCCACCGTCAAGGCCGGGCCTTGCGGTACGGGCAAAAATCATCCTCGCTGCGCTCCGGTATTTTTACCCGTAGCCTTGCCTGTGGAGTCACGCCACGGAGTAGCCTCCGAAATCCGGATGACACCGTGTCACTCCGGTAAAGATTTACAGTTATGAAAGCATCTGCACTTATCACAAGGATTACAGGCATGAGTTGGCTGTGGAAAGCGCTCTTGATACTCGCTTTGGCCGCCGTGTTCGGATACCTCTATACAAGGGGCGTATCACCTGTATGGGCGGCGTTGGCAATAGTGTTTTTCAGAGGATTCCTCCGATTCCTTTATAAGATTGCCTGCATCATAGTGGCGGCGGCTCTGCTGTTCGCCATAATCAGCGGTCTGATTTTTTGAAACAACGCATCATGAGCTTCCATCTCAGGCATAGATTTACAAAAGGCATATATGGCAGAGCCGTCCACATGGGCGGCTCTTTTTAGTTCGCCCGACATGGGCATAATCTAACGGGTGAAAGTCCCGAGCGCGCCCCGATAGCGGGAAGCGCATAGTCCGAGGCAACGGTGTCTGCCGCGAGGAGAATCGGAAGGAAGCTAAGGACAAAAGTCTGGCTCCACGTACAGAAATTTGATATAAGGCTCAAAATCAGGGGTGAGGTTGCTAAACAAACCAAAGCCCGATAGCTATCCGGACTGATGCGAGTAAATCAAGGGAGTATAAGACAGAAAGATTATGTTCTTAATCGGGGAGGTCTGTGGGGCGAACCATAAGGTGAGCAGTAACAACGAACCCACAGAAGTCAGCAGATGCCATAGTAGTTGTCGCCTTAAAGCTCGTGGGCGGCGATGAAGGGCAAAACTTAACCACACGAGCAAAACTTTATTTTACCCGATGAAAGGAGAAAAGCCGAAAACATCAGAAAGCTGCCCTCGGAAGAATAGCGCGGAACGCGAAAGGTATGAGGGAGCGCCTACTTTGATTGGGATAGTTGGAGACGAACTCGTAGAAGTGCAACTATCGTCAGACAGGATGTTAGAGTATATCCTAACTCCCGACAACCTTAACAGAGCGTACAAACAAGTCAAGGCCAACAAGGGGAGCGGAGGAATCGACGGAATGGAAGTAGAGCAACTGCTTCCGTATCTGCGTGAACACAAGGATGAAATAACTGAAAGTCTGCTTGGCGGAAGATACCGCCCTAATCCCGTAAGGAGGGTAGAGATACCCAAGGAGGGAGGCAAGACGCGCCAACTCGGCATACCCACCGTGGTTGACCGCGTCATTCAGCAATCCATAGCCCGGGTACTGAGCCTGGTGTACGAACCGAAGTTCTCGGAGACAAGCTACGGTTTCCGCCCAAGACGTAGCGCACACCAAGCCCTGCAAAAGGCGCAGGAAATCATCAATGGCGGCTATAAATACTGCGTGGACTTAGACCTTGAAAAGTTCTTCGACACGGTCAACCACAGCAAGCTGATACAGCTGCTTGGCGAGACAATCAAGGACGGCAGAGTCATATCGTTGATACACAAATATCTCAATGCAGGCGTAATAGTCAGCCACAAGTATGAGGATACAACGGAGGGCGTTCCGCAAGGCGGACCACTCAGTCCCATACTGAGCAACATAATGCTGACGGAACTTGACCGCGAGCTTGAAAGACGCGGACTTCCGTTTGTGCGTTATGCTGATGATTGCGTAATCTTCTGCAAAAGCCCAAGGGCTGCCGAAAGAGTATGCGATAGTATCACCAAGTTCATAGCGGGGAAACTCTTCCTCAAAGTGAACCGTGAGAAAACGCATGTCGGCAGCGTCCACGGACAGAAGTTCCTCGGCTACTCGTTCAACATGTGAAGAGGAAAGGCTCGCTTGTGCGTTCATCCGAAGACCAAAGCCAAACTGCGGGCGAAGCTCAAAGAGCTGACATCGCGCAGTAATGGCTGGGGTTACGAGAAGCGCAAGGAGAAACTGACCTATGCAATCCGAGGGTGGGTAAATTACTTTCGGCTTGCCGAGATGCGCACCTTTCTGAGGGACACTGACGAATGGCTGCGCAGTCGCATACGCATGTGTATATGGAAATGTTGGAAACGAGTGCGAACACGCTTCAATAATCTGCAACGATGTGGCATTACAAAATGGCAGGCATGGCAGTGGGCTAACACCCGAAAAGGGTATTGGCGTACTGTCCACAGCCCGATATTGACGCGAGCCATATCAATGGAGAACCTGAAACGCGCACATTATCCCACGCTTACGGAATACTACGAGAAACTGCATCCGCGTTAAGAACCGCCGTATGCCGAACGGCACGTACGGTGGTGTGAGAGGTCGGTAAACACGAAAGTAGGAGATAAACACCCTATGATTAGTGTTTACCTCCTACTCGATTTAATCTGTAGATAATCTGTTGTATAATAGTATTTTGTGTGAATTATGTTTTTAGAGTAGGAGAAGAAATATTTTCATATTTCACAGTGTATTCTTCATTCATTGCTTTTTTATAAGTAGTTATAAATGAATTATATCGTTTCAATGCTTCTGTTGGATGGTTTAATTTCTGATAAGAGCCAACCGCATAATACAGTGCCTGTTCTGATAAAGGATCGACCGAAGTCCATACATTACATAGACGTATCACCAAAGTAAAATGTGCGGCCTTATATGCTTTATCTATTTCGGAAGGAATTATAGTTAGAATATGTTCTTCTATTTTGTGTTTGTAATAATCGAATAATTCATGGTCAATACCATTTAAGAATTTACCTCTTACTAATATTTTCAGTAATTTGTCTATAACTTCTTTATCTAGGGTAATCACTTTTTCGTTTTTCAGTAGATGGGAAAATCGTACATAGTCACAATAGAAATCATCTTGAAATTCCAGATGGAAGCGTCCTTTTTCATAAACAAGTTCTATTCCGTCTATTTCTTGCAATAATTTTCTGATGTGGTTGATGGTCACTCCTTTTAGGTTCTTCACTTTATCATCTGTTTTTTCGGGCCAGAAAAGTTCGTTCATATCTGATGATAATACCCCATCTCCTGATACACTATTCAGTAAGATATACAGAAAAATGGTGCGTAATTTGGGACTGAATAAATAGGTGATATCTTTTCCATTACGGTCTAATACGGCAAATGTTCCCCAAAGATAAATAGCATTTCGATTTCTGAAATGAACTTCCATGATCTCCAAAGTTGCCTCATTGGGAGAATCAGCAATCTGTGTATCTTTGGGAACGTTTAATTTATTCTCTGTTGGAAATGATTCTATGATAGTTGTACATGTTGCTGATCTTTTTCTTTTTCGCGAAATAAAATAGAAAGAGAATAATCCAAATATAGTAATGACAATCATGACAATACTATATTTCAGCCAGAATATATCTTTTGTTTTTCTTAAGTCATAGTATCTCACTGCTTCTAATGAAACTGGCGGTGCTACTAAAGAATAAATTCGAGTGGTTGTTTCTCCGAATTTTTCAAATTCTTGTATAGAGCAATAGAACTTCCCTAGTTCATCATCATAATAAAGATTAGCATTGGTCGCTATTTCTTCTGAGATCATTGGTATACTATCTCCTAATGCTTCATAAGTTCCGTTTGCTATCTCCATTCGGTATAGTTGCAGATATGAATGAGGTATGTATTCCGGATAACCTAGAAAATAAATAGACTTTTCATCTTTAGATAGTATCATATTACGTGCAACGATTCTGTTCATTTTGGGAGGGGGATGATTCCAAAGTTTGCGGATAGTATGTTTTTCCATATCTATCTGATACAAATCATAGAAATATTCGAGTCCGATGTTTTGATCACCCGACTCATTCCCTTTACCTCCATAGACATATATGCGTTTATAATCAGGAGAAACTGCCATGCCTGCAAAAAAACGGGGAAGGATTCTGTCTCCGGAAAAGTGTATTGTATCCCAACGGTTCAAGCCAATATCGTAAGAAAGAAACATATCACTATAACTTCGGTTACCATAACCGCCAAAGATCAATAGTTTCTTTTTAGCCGGATGATAGAATCCACAATGATGATGGGCATATAAATAAGGGGCAGAGGCATCATTTTTAATTTCTTCCCATTCTGTAGTGAGCGTTGATAAGCGAGATATCATTTTACCTTCTGTCAGTTCATATGCATATACATTACTTGTCTCCTCATCTAAAAAGTTCATTCCTAAGCGTAGATTGATAGTCGGGCTATTAAAGTAAGGTTTGGCTGTTGATTCTTTCGTGTACCAATTATACGTAATTAATGAGTCTTCATTGTAAATGAACATCTTTTGGTGTCTTTTGTCAAAGACGAATCCGGCAGGAGAAGCCGAAGAATAGTTAAAGCATGGTTCCCAATAGTATGATTGGTTAATCAGCCAAACAGGATTTTTTACGTGTCCGATAATGTTTCCCTCTGCATCGTGTACTTCTTCACTATGGCTTTCATTCAACGGCATACGCCAGGTCTTTTTTCCATTAGAGACGGAGAGGTTACGAATGGAGAAAGAGGCTATTTCCAGAATGTAGTCGCACATTCCAAAATAAAGCTGCGGAGAGAAAAATTCATCCTGTAATCCTATATCTTTTATCTGTACACTATCATTACCTATTCTGATATCAGCCTGATTTAGCTTGGGGTGAATACGCAGAGATATGGGAGTCCATTTACATTTTATATCATTTCCTTTGAAATCTGTTGTGTGATATATTTTTTTTCCATCTTCAGAAAACATGAATGAACTGATTCCTGTGAAATGATTATATAGATAAGTCAGATTATAGGCTTTGGTATTTTTTTTGTCTTTAAGAAAAAGAATGTATCCGGGACTTGTAAGTTCTTGAGCGGAATATTCGAAAGCAACAGATATCTCATCGGAAAAATCAGGAAGTTTGTCGTCCTCAAAGACTTGATAAGAAGCTCTTTCATCAATTCGCTTTTCATATCCATAGAATTGTAAACCCTGTGCATATAGCTCAATTATAGAGAGACATGATGTCAATAAGAATAATATGCAACGCAGACTTCTCATATATTGTACCATACTTGTTGTATTCATAGCGCAACAAAAATACAAAAAATAATAAGAAACTAATAAAATTACGAAAAAATACTTCTTTAAAAGATGGGGGCATATATTTAAGATGTACTCTATCTGTTACATATAATAAACTTTATTCGGTTGTTTGGGGCATTATGTATATTCAGAAATTTTGTGTAATTCTGGAAAACATTTATTAGTGCCTTATATAAAGGGCTTTGGGAGGAGTATCTAATTTTGAGGTAATGATTTGGCAACCGTGCTTATTGCTACGTTCTGCTATGAGTTGCTATCTCAATTTTTCGTCTTGATGCAAAAGTAACAATAAAAATCCAAAAAAGCTTCATATATATAAGGAATATGAAGAAATACGCTGTCTGAAATTCTTTTCTCAAGGAAATTTATTATTTTTGCAGACAGATTGAGAGAACTCACTCTAAGACATATTGCTCAATAGCTTCACAATCACCACCGCAAGTAAAAGAGCAACAACTGATATTGGGACTGCACCGAACATGGGCGCAGGCTTCCCATATTTAGTTGTGGTTTGTGGTGAACCGTGAAGCGTATGGCGAATGTCTGCGCTTTTTTGTAACACGCAAAATCGTAGAAATAAATGTTCGATTGGCTGAAAAAAATATTAGGAATATCCACAAATAATTCCTCATCAGAATCAAAAGATGAAGGGATTAACAATTCTACGTTAGATTCCGTTTATGCAAGACTCGATAAAAAAAATATAGATGTAAAGAAAGAGAAAGAAAGTCTTAAACAGTCTTCTATTGATTGGTATTCCTTGATTATTTGTCACAACAATAAATCTACTACAAATATCTATTATCCATATTCTTTTGAGCAGCTTTTTAATCTAAAAACTTTAAAGGAGAAAAGATTAAAACGAGAAGCATATGAATTGAAAGTACTGGAAGAAGAGGTAAAGACTTTGTTAGGAGAAATTAAAAATTATATCGTACTACGGAAAATAGAGAAGGCAAAACATGCTATAACAGTCGTGCGTGGTAAGATTTCCAGAGTAAAAGATTCTTCTATTAGACAAGAATATATCAATCTGCAAAATAATCTTTCTAAGTTGATGGATGAGTTGGAACAAGAAAGACTTGTTCAGTTAGCAGAAGATCAAAAACACAAAGAGGAAGAAGAACGAAAAAATAAAGAAGCCAAAGAACAAGCAAGAAAAGAAAAAGAACGGCAAGCAATTGAAAAACAAAGAAAGAAACAGGAAGAAGCAAATCGACTTGCAGAAGAAGCAAAAAAGAGAGAACAAGCCGAACAAGCCGAAAAGCAACGATTAGAGTTGTTATCTTCTGAACAAAAAGAAAATTGGGCTGATTTCAAACAAGTATTGATAAATAATGGAATTCAGTATTTGTACCATTTTACCGATAGGCGGAACATTCCATCCATAAAACGAAATGGAGGATTACTTTCGTGGAACTATTGTGTACAGCATAAAATAGACATACCGAGTCCAGGTGGTGGAGATTTAAGCCGTCAATTAGATATTAGCCGGAACTTGCAAGATTATGTCCGTTTGAGTTTTACAACACAACATCCGATGATGTATGTTGCTATGAAAGATGGAAGAATCGATGATCCCGTTATTCTAAAAATAGATCCATCTGTGGTTTATTTAAAGCATACAAAGTATTCAAATATGAATGCCAACATAAAAAGATTAGCTCCTAACATAGGCATATCATTGGAAGATTTTAAAAAGATACACTTTAATTCAGTTAAAGTACAGAAACACTTTGATTTAGATATAGAAGAGCAACCCTATTTTCAAGCAGAAGTAATGGTAAAGACATTTATACCTAAGAAATATATTGTAAACCTTGATACTGTTTAAATTATGATATACATCGAAAACAAAAAAAGAAAAGTAGAAAAAATACAAGGAGAATATCCTAATGCTGTTATTTTGGATATAACTTCTAATTCTGAAACACGGTATGCAAAGATTCTTAGTCCGTTCTATCCCCATAGGAATATTCCTATTCCTTTCACAGAAGGGCTAAAGGCAACCTGCGTGGAAGCAATATGGCAGGGCTTGAAAGTCTTTGAGGATGCAGATGTTGATTTTGCAACATTCAGAAATGATACCATGCGCAATTTAAAACGAACCGTAAGGAAATATGGTGTCCCCAAAGGACATCGTAAAGGTGCATACGGTAAAGAACTATTAGGATACTTCGAAGCAAGAATGCTTATTTATCTTCCCACATACAAATGGGTATTGGATAATGTACCAGAAGTTCATCGCGTTATAGAAAGAATAAAAGAGCAAAACAAAGTTCAAGATATAGTCTTGTTGGACTATAATACCAATATTGATTTTCGCGATGCATCTAAACCTTTGTCTCATGCTGGATTGGTAAAGCTATATATCGAGGGAAGATATCCTGATAGCATGGATGGTTACAAACCAATGAGTGAAGAAGAAATAGAAGCAAAAAGACTCAGAGAAAAAGAGACGAAGAAAGAATTGAAGAAAAAAGCGAAAGAACAGATATATATGCATAATAACAGCCTGTTTGAGAAATAAATTAATTAGATAAATATAGATAGTAATGGAAAATATACTACATGAATACATAGGATTACTTATTGCAGTGGCAGTTGTTCTAATTGTCATTGTATTACAAATTATCAGTTTTGTAAAGACTAAGAAAAAAATCGCAGAACTTCAAGATTTATTTGGAGGAGTTGATGATTTGCTATTAAAAGAAACCTCAATTACACCTCATATTTTACGAGATAAATTGTCACTGCAAAAATTTCTACAAAAAATTCCATCACGTCATAATGATGAGGATGGAAACAATGACGATGATTATATGAATTTGTCATTGATAGTCTTCCAAAATGGGAAATGCATTTGTGAGAGATTAGGGTTAATTATTCATCGAACTAACGAGTACTTATGTAAGAATACGGGAACAAGTGCTGATTTAGAAGTCCTTGAAGATATATGTGACAACCAAAAAAGAGCATTGGAGGATGATATACACAATAGCCTTAATGTTCCTCTCTATTTGGGATTGGCAGGCACTTTTATTGGTATAATTACAGGTTTGATGGGTGTTGATTTTAATCAGATTTTTGGAGCTACAAGTAACTTAAACGGATTGCAGCATCTATTGTATGGTGTCGTGGCTGCCATGTGTGCAAGCTTATTGGGTTTGGGCTTTACTGTATATAACAGTGCAGTATCATACAAAGTTGCAGTAGCCAAATCTAATGAAGGCAAAGAATACTATATGAACTTTTTAAGAAGAGAATTGATGCCCTTATTATCAAACAGTATGGCTTCTAGTCTGAATTCTTTAAAAGGAGTTCTCGGTCATTTTGTAGATAAGTTTGGACGGAATCTTGATGCTTATGCTGATTCTGCTGAATTATTGAATGACAATCTTGAAAAGCAGCATCTTGTCTTATCGGAAATAAACAAGTTAAGTCTGACACAAACGGCTAATAAGATAGCGGAAACCTTTATGCAATTGAAGGATTCTGCTGATTCATTCAACGTTTTCCAATCATATCAAGAACAGCTTAATTCAACTATTGTAAATGTGTCTGGAATTGTCAATCAAGCACAAACAATAATAGACAAATTTAAAGAATTTTCCACAGGTCTTTCTGTCGTTGTTAGCAATCAGAACAAGACAACAGAACTCCAACGTGAATTTCAAGAAGCAATAACTACCCACTTTCCAACAGGGGCAGAAGCAAGAGATGTTTGGAGAAAAGAGTTTGACTTGTTTATATCAGAAGGAAAGCAAGTTTCTGAGAACTTGTCTGCCCAACTCACTGCTTCAACGGAGTATATACAAAACTTTGTTGTAAATAACAAAGAATTCTTTGATACGTTCAATAATCTAAAGGAGATACTTACTACAATGGTACAATATACGCAAGTTCAAGCGGAATGTTATAAGGATTTGAAAGGTGAGATTCTGAATCTTCGCAAAGATTATAAAGATGCACAGATAGAATCCATAGAATTGCATAAGGCCACACTAAAAGCCATAAACTCTATGACGGAAGCCCTCAATGAAATTAAGAAATAATTATGACAAAAGAAAAACATAGGGATTCATTTTGGCTTAGTTATTCAGACTTGATGACAAGCCTGTTTTTTATCATGCTAGTATTGTTTATTGTATGCATTTGTAAAATGAAAATAGCAAATACCCAATTACAGACAACACTGAAAGAAGCAAATGCTACGAATGAGCAACTTCAGCAAATTCTTCAATTAGACAAACAGTTTGAAAGTTTGAGCGAGTCCTCGTCTTTAAGATATATAGAAGAGAGAAAAATGTTCGTAGCAAAGGATTTAGAAGGCGTTGAGATATTTCAACCCAATAAAATTATTTTAAAGCCTGAGTTTAGCGATTATAAGAAAATAGATGAAATAGGGCGTTCTATAGAAAAGATTCTCAAAGGGCTTTATGAAAGTAATAAAGAATTTAGTTATCAACTCGTTATTGAAGGGACTGCTGCAATTCCATGGAAACAGCTTCAAGATAAGAGCTTTAATCCAGATGAGTATAATATGCTGATACTTAGTTATCAACGGGCATTAGTTCTATATAAGAGATGGGCTGAACAAGGTCTTAATTTAAGAAAATATAATACTGAAATTATTATTGCGGGTAGTGGATTTAATGGAACCAATAGAGACCAGAGAATAGAAGAAAATAATAAAAGATTTATTATTCAGATTATTCCAAAAATTTCTAGACCTAAATAAACAGAAACAGGATTCAAGTATAATCTTGTGAATCCTGTTTTCTCATTTACACAAAATAAAGGACAGTGCCTTAAGATTCAACGCTAAAATTCAGTTAACCTACCCTTTAATTGAAATGCACCGAAATCCTAATAGCTGATTTAGCCATGCATTGTCCTCAATCCCGATATACTTATACCCGTATTGTGACGCATACTCTTTGAAGAACTGCACGAGTTCCTGCAATTCCTGTCCCTGCTTCTTGGCAAAAATGATACACCAATCGGGAAAACCGCCTACACCATTACTGTACTCCCAAAAGCGAATGTAGTGTTTTACGGGCTTGATTCTCACACTTACGCAAAAGCCGTTCATTCTCGGTGTCACATGCAGGCTGTTTCTATAACCGAACCTTTCGTATAAGTAGAGGTCGAAATCCAATAATAAATCTTTCTGTATCATAACCATTTAAGTTTTAATTGTTCGTGAATAAATATCTGTTATAATCTGAAACCTCGCTTGCGCTTGGCTTTCTTCTTTTTCCTCAATATCTCCGCCATTTCTTGATTGGCTTCCATATCCGCAAGATTTGAAGAAGAACCAATTCCGCTGAATAATCCCAATCCTAAACCGATATCATTGGAGCGTTCAGAAGCAACAGCCCGTTGCTGTTCTTCTCTTGGCGGTAGGCTTATCGACTGCCTATTTTTGAATGATTCATCAAAAGCATTCTGTCTTAGTAGATAATTAATGTTCATATAGCTAAATTCTCTACCAATCTTTGAGCCTGAAAAGGTGTACTTTCCATTTCCGAACCTAACTCCTTGTACTTCCTGTGTGGTACGGCTGAGCTTGAATGTCATTTCAATGCCACGATTGGAAAGACTTTCTTTCAATTCGTTCCAATCTGTAGCTTGGGGCACTTCTTCTTTCAGTATCTTGTAAATGTCATGCTTTGCCTTATCATATGGTCGCAATCGTTCTTCCTTGATGTTGTCCTTGCCGCTAGCAAAATGAAGCCTGTGTTTGGCAGTAATCATCTTGCAGACCTTTTCATTGCGGTAACGATCGTTTTTGTCAGATACCGTCTTGCCGTCATTATCCACACGGTTGAAGACGATGTGGCAGTGAGGATGGTCACGGTCTATATGCCGTGCGATGATGTACTTCGTATTGTTGATACCCATTTTTTCCATATACTCTTGGGCTATTTGGAGCATGAAAGCATCATCGGTTTTTAGCCTCGTGCCATCCTCTTTTGAGAAACTTAGCGAGATATGCCCAACCGTATTTTTCACCTTATCATTGAGCGATGTCTGTAACTCGAATTGTTCAGCCATTTGTTCAGGAGTACCATCTACTCCGGATTCTTCCAACAGTCGGGCTTTCTCTTCATTCAGCACATAGCATACACAACCGTTGAACGATGTACCTTTCATTATCTTACCTATCATCTTTCAGCCTGTTTATGAGTTGGGTTATTGTCTTAGCCATACTTTGACATTCCTCACTGACGGCAAGGAATCCGTAGGTGTTCGCTTGTTTTGCCAACTGATTCAGATTGGTACTCTCCCCAATCAGCTGACGGATGATTGTAAGATGCTCTTTCGTAATACGCTCACGTACCGTCCATGATGAGTGAACGGATGGTTTCGCTTTTACTCCATTTGCTTCGTCTGCACAATGCACCCAGCTAACCGAGTTCATCACCACATAAGCGTAATGTGATGATATTGTTTTTCTTCATTGTTGTATTTTTTAAGTGATAATTCATTTGAATAACTCGTGACCGTCGGGAGCTGCCCCCTCATCTTTTTGAGGGGCAAGTTGGTCGGGGGATGTAATACAACGACATAAACTTGCTAACCTAAAAAAGATGTTCTCCCGGTTCATAAGCCCAATCCTTTCTTCTTGGGCTTTATCATGGTTCTCGGTGTCTGATTAACTGATATCGCCAATGGCTTGTTGCACAGAAAATCATTCAAGTCCTTGTATCCTGCATAATGGATGGAAGCGTCACGGACACGGTAAGCGAATTTGTTTTCCATTTCTCGGTATGCCGTTATTCCTGCCTTGTCATTGTCGAGAAAGCAGTGGATATGGTCATAGCCATTCAGTGTATCAATGGCTTTTGACACATTGACCGTTGAATTGAGAATGATATAATCTTGCGCTTTCAAGTCGGGATGTTGCGGACTTTTCAGTTTGCGGATAGTAATGAATGAAAGATAATCCATGAAGCCCTCGAATACGAAACAGGTATTTTTCGGTTCCCCCTGTTGTCGTATATGGCTGATGTCTTTCGGGGCGATGCAACCTTTAAAGAATTGGTTTCTCACTTCGTAGCCTCCCGTCACATTCGGAAAGCCGATAGCGAAATAGGATTTGCCGTTATGGGTAAGGTGAAGCTCCTTACAGTCAATTCTAGCCAATTCTATGTTTATCCTACGCTCCTGTAAGTAACGAAGCAATGCAGGGTGTGTAATTTCCCTTATTTCCAGTCTCTGGAAACTCGGTTCGGACGGTTGCTGATGAAAAGAAAAGGAAACGGGACGGATATGCGGTGGCTGCCCTGCTATCTTGTCAAGCAGATAAGGTATATGACAAATCATAATCAGTATAAAGAAAAATGTCTTCATTGGGCTAAAGAGCTACAGTTCTTATCTCAGTCTGCGTTGGCATATTGTAAAGACAGCTTTGATATTGAGCGATTTGAGCGTATCAGAGACATATCCGCAGAAATCATAAGTTTATATAGTGGGCTACCGTTTCAGGAAGTAAAAGGGTTGTTCTGCAATGAAACAGGTTTTCAGACCCCGAAATTAGACACGCGTGCAGCAATCTTCAAAGAGGGTAAAATCCTGCTCGTTCACGAAAACAATGGTCGCTTCCGGGAGGATGGGGCGATGTTTTAGAAACAGTTAGGTCAAATACAATAAAAGAGGTTAAAGAAGAAGCCGGATTTGACGTAGAAGCGCGGAGAATCATAGCTGTTCAAGACCGCAGCAGGCATAATCTGCCGCTATATGCATATAACGTATGTAAGATATTCGTCCTTTGCGACATTATGGGCGGAATCTTCACTCAGAATAAAGAAACAACTGAAAGCAATTTTTTCAGTCTTGATGAACTTCCTGAACTCGTACAGGAAAAGGTTACAGAAGCGCAAATAAAACTTTGCTTCGATGCGTATGAAAATCCAGATTGGCAAGTAACATTTGATTAAAGACAGTATGGGAAAAAACGAATTGGAGAAATGTCTGTCAGGTGAATTATTCAACGGCAGTGATAAAACATTGTCAAATATGGCATTGCAAGCAAAAAGAATCATCAAGATACTGAATAATACTGATTATGGCGACTATCAAAAAAGGTATGGTTTGCTGACGCAATTGTTCGGACGTATCGGTGAGAATGTATGTGTGGATATTGATTTTCATTGTGAATACGGCAAGCATATATTATGTGGAAATCGAGTAATAATCAACATGAACTGCACATTTGTTGATAATAATATAATAGAAATAGGTGATGATGTCCTTATTGCTTCAAATGTACAGATATATACCGCAACCCATTCCACACGACTTAGGGAACGAATTGTAACAGACTGGAAGCCGGGTAAAGAAATATGCCATACTTTTGCAAAACCGGTAAAAATATGCAATGGAGCATGGCTTGGTGGAGGCGTAATCATACTACCAGATGTAACCATTGGTGAAAATAGCGTTATCGGGGCTGGAAGTGTAGTCACACGTTCAATCCCCGCAAATTGTGTGGCTGTCGGCAATCCTTGTAGGGTGATTAAAGAAATAGACAATAGCAATACTTAATGTTATGAATATTTCATGTCAGACAACGAGAAAATCCGGTTAAAACTTCGTTAAAATAATCAATTACAATGATTGAAGTGCTGAAATACTATGCAGGGATTTCTTCGATTAGTAGGTTGTGGTTATACGCTAATTTTAATACTCATAAGTTGCATTATTGGTATTTGGCATAACGAATGGCAAGAAGTGGAGGCATTAGAATCCGACAATCGACAGATTGACGAATTCCGAAAAGAGATAAACAAAATCCACATTCAACTGATAGAGTTTTCCCTATTGGGGGAAACGATATTGGAATGGGATGATGAGTATTTAGGACTTTACCATGCCCGGCGTATGTCAATAGACAGTATGCTCTGCCGTTTCAAAGCTATCTATTTAGCAGGGCGTATCGACAGTGTACGCCATCTTCTCGAAGATAAGGAACGGCAGATACGTCAAATCGTGCAGGTACTTGAACAGCAACAAACCATCAACGATAAGATAACCAGTCAAGTACCTGTAATCGTGCAGAAGAGTGTGCAGGAACAGCCCAAGAAACCTAAACGGAAAGGATTCTTGGGCATCTTCGGTAAAAAAGAGGAAGCAAAACCCACAGTGACCACCACGATGCTCCGTTCCCTTAACCGGAATATGATAGCTGAACAACAGGAGCAAAGCCGCCGTTTATCGGAACACGCCGATAGTCTTGCGGCACGAAATGCGGAACTCAACAGACAACTACAAGGGCTGGTAGTTCAAATAGACGAGAAAGTTCAAGCAGACTTACAGAAACGGGAAGCGGAAATAGCCGCCATGCGCGAAAAGTCTTTCATCCAGATAGGTGGCTTGACAGGATTCGTTGTGTTGTTATTGGTAATCTCTTACATAATCATCCACCGAAATATCACCCGTATCAAATGGTACAAACGAGAAATAGCGGATTTAATAAGACAGCAGAAACAGTCTATCAGACAAAACGAGGAACTAATCGCCTCCCGTAAGAAAGTTGTACATACCATCATCCATGAGTTACGCACACCGCTGACGGCAATCACCGATTATGCCGGACTGATGCGGAAAGACAGCAATACGGATAAAACCGGAATGTATATCCAAAACATTCGGCAATCCTCCGAGCGTATGCGTGAAATGCTCAATACCTTGTTAAGTTTCTTCCGTTTGGACAACGGCAAGAAACATCCGAATTTATCCCCGTGCAGGATTTCCGCAATCATGCACACGCTCAAAACGGAGTTTATGCCAATCGCTATGAACAAAGGTCTGGCTCTTATAATACATTACCACAAGGATGCCCTCGTCCAAACAGATAAAGAACGTATTCTGCAAATCGGAAACAACCTGTTGTCAAACGCCATCAAATTCACGGAGAATGGTAGCGTTTCTCTGACAATGGATTATGATAACAATACGCTGAAACTTACCGTTGAAGATACGGGTACAGGTATGACAGAAGAGGAGTAGCAGCGTGTGTTCTGTCCATTTGAAAGACTTTCAAATGCCGTAGCAAAAGATGGCTTCGGTCTGGGGCTATCCATTATACAGCATATCGTGGCAATGCTTGGTGGCACAATCCGGCTGGACAGCGAGAAAGGCAAAGGCAGCCGTTTCACGGTGGAAATCCCCATGCAGACAGTCGAGGACCTGACGGAACAACCGACTCAAGATTATGTCCACCACAATGAGAGATACCATGATGTGATTGCCATTGACAATGACGAGGTACTTCTCCTGATGCTTAAAGAAATGTATGCACAGGAAGGCGTACATTGTGACACCTGCACCGATGCAGCGGAACTGATGGAAATAATAAGGAAAAAGGAATACAGTCTGCTACTTACTGACCTGAACATGCCGGAGCTCAACGGCTTCGAGCTATTGGAACTGCTGCGCACCTCCAACGTTGGCAATTCAAAGACTATCCCGGTAGTCGTGACAACCGCTTCGGGCAGTTGCAGCAAGGAGGAACTTATGGAACGTGGATTTGCCAGATGCTTGTTCAAGCCGTTCTCCATATCGGAACTGATGGAGATTTCGGACAAATGTGCCATGAAAGGCAAACAGAATGAAAAAACGGATTTCACCTCCCTGCTGTCCTACGGCAACGAATCCGTTATGCTGGATAAGCTGATAGCAGAAACCGAAAAGGAGATGCAGGCAGTCAAGGGTGCAGAACGGCGTAAAGATTTTCAAGAACTGGATGCCTTTACACACCACCTGCGCAGCTCATGGGAGATATTACGTGCAGACCAGCCATTAAGGGAACTTTATAAGTTGCTTCATTGTAAGGATGCACCCGATTGGGAGGCGATACATAAAACATTGACAGCCGTGCAGGATAAAGGTTTGAAGATAATCCGGCTGGCAAAAGAAGAAAGGAAGAAATATAATAATGGATAAAACAAAAATCATC
>ENA-ORNW01001048-ORNW01001048.1-human-gut-metagenome-genome-assembly--contig:-NODE-1048-length-22811-cov-7.150598_pt1 | contig 22811 bp, 18 predicted proteins | sample MGYA00242121_ERZ509034 | MGnify/ENA primary metagenome ERZ509034 (study PRJEB26280, sample SAMEA2338689) | human gut metagenome | biome: human gut; feature: human-associated habitat; material: faeces... | reverse complement strand
TGTCTCTCCCCTCCCGCCGAAACTGTCGGACGGACATCGGCAGCCAGCGGTTTCGGATCGAAAAGCAAAGACACCGGATCACCCCGGTGTTTTTTTGTGCGAGCTCCGCAAGAAATGATTGCAAATAATTTTATTATATATGTAAGGTTGCCGTACTTTAGACTTCTTTTGATTATATTGATATACGATGTATTTTATGTAAGAATTTTTGTCGAAATATTTGTGCTTTCAAATAGAAAAATGTATAACTTTAGAGTGGATTTATAGTCGGCTTGGTATGTATTTGGACGCGAATGTCGATTGTATATAATTAAATTCAAAGCGCCTAATAATTTTATTGGGCGCTATTTAAAACCGTATTTATGAAAAAAAGTCTGGCTATCGTACTGATATGTCTCGTCTTGTCCAGTTGCAGCACGAATCCCGAAGCCCACATGGCCTTCGAAGAAGTTCGTTATATCCGGGAGTTTCCCCACACTTATTCGCTTACGGCACAGGATGCAGAAAGTGTGGATTTCGGAATCATCGGCACACAGGATTTCATTGTCCACGACTCCCTGCTGATTCTCTCCACGGCAAACAAAAACGGATTCCTGACCTTTCTTTCCTTACTGGACCACCGAAATCTGGGGAGTTATCTGCTATTGGGGAATGGTCCTCAGGAGTTCATCATGCCTCCGTGGATCAGCCAGTCGGTCTTCTATCGGGAAAAAGGCGATTTATGCTTTACTTTGCACAACGTGGTCCGGAAACGGCTGGAGTGTTTCAATGTCACCCGAACACTTGAAAGCAAGCGGTTGCATCTATCCACGATAAAGGACTCTTTAGTATCCACGGCATTCCGATTCCTGTATATCAACGACTCAACCTTCATGTGCCGGGAGATAACATCGGACGAAACCCGGCAAATCCGATATTTCATCGAAAACGGCCGGCGTACGGAGCCCTCGTGTCTCATTCCTCTGAACGAATCCCGGGTCGATCCCGGCAATGGGAACTACAACATTCTGGCGACATTGATCCAATACAATCCCGACCGGCGGCGAGTTGTGGAGGCTCCTACCCTGCTGAACCACATCAACCTCTATGCTCCGGACGGTTCGTTCGCCCGGACGATCTGCGTCGGAAAGCGGCTCGATAAGACGAAAGACATTCAGGCCCGGGAGTACGGAGAGAGAATCCGCACCTACATGCATCTGCTGGCTTATCCGGATTTTTTCGGAGCCTTATATTTCGGGGCCACTGAAAAAGAGTTCGAGTCGGAACCCGGCAAAATTTCACCCGTTATCCAGTTATTCGACTGGGACGGTGAGCCTCTGGCTGAAATTCGTCTTCCGTATATGGCTACGGCATTTGACTTTGACTTGAAAAACGGCGCGCTTTATACATTTGACCGAACTTCAGAGCAATTTCAAAAATATGATATAACGGATTTAAATTTTTGATATGCTCTTCGTGCTGCTCACTGACGCTCGTCGGATATTCCCGCATGCAGGCTCGTAAAGAATTGCGGTAGTGAAGCCGGATTGAAATTTGCATTCCTGCCGATCGGTCGATGCATTGGCCGACGGGCCTATTGGAACCACGTGATGCACCTCGTGCCTGATCAACCGTCTTGAGTCCGCTTGCGCAGGATTCGACCGGCTGCCACCCGAAAAGCGAAGACACCGGAGCACCCGTATGGCAACTACCGGCCGGATCCTTCCGATCTGCTGAATGCCAGTATCGGGGCTTTGACGCAGGATGAATCTCTCAATCCGGTGGCAGTCGGTTGTGATTGTAGAAACGGTTGCAGATATTTTAAATAATAGATAGAACCTCCCCTAAAAAGCAATGGATATAAATAATTGGCTATGAAAAGAATATGCGCTTTTATTTTCGTTTGGTCGATAATTGCCGTGGCATGTACCGATACGCGGTCCAATTGTCCGACGGTCATCAAAGACCCGCAGGTTGTAAACTCGCTGGAAAGCGATCTTGTGACGCCCGATTCGGTAATCTCTGTGCTTGATTGGAAATTGACGGACCGATATATTGTCATATATACGTCTCAAGCCGATGGTGTCCTCCAATTGTGGAGCCTTCCGGAGTTGAAATACCACGGAAGCTATATCCGGAAAGGACGGGGCCCGGGAGAGCTGATTGCGGCAAACTGGGGACAGACCGTTGAACGTAATGCGGTAATACTCTACGATATTCCGGCAGGGAAATTGACACGCTATCTCGTACGGAATGATTCATTGGAGACCGAATGTGTATTGGATATAGTCGGTCGCCGAACCCAAGACAAGTCACTTTTCAAACCGTATGTCGATATTTTGCAGATGAACGATTCATTCTATGCGATGCGGGCCTCTGACCGCCAAAAAGATGAATTGTCGATCGTGAACCTGCGACATGGCAATGTCGTATCTTATGCGGAAGAACTTTTACAACGCGATCCGGAGAAAGATCAATATTTGGAGTACGACTATCTTCTTGCAACGGATGGCCGTCATCTCGTTAAAGCCTATATGGAGTCCGATCGAATCGAAATCTTCGAACTCTTGGGGACGGATCTGCTGCCCCGATGCGTGATAACCGGTCCGGGAAATTCTGTGTCGTCCGGTTATAACGATATTATCTGTATGGGCGATCGGTTTGTTTGTCTGTTTGCGAGCGATGGATCCGGAGAAGGAAACATATTGGAGGTTTACGGATACGATGGCAGCCAGTTGGACCGGATTGCTCTTTCGCATCCGCTGACCCATATTCTCTACGATGAAAAGAATAAAATATTCTATGGATACAACGCCTGTTCTGAGAAGAATAACTTTTATCTGTTCCGTTATCCGAAATGAATCTCGCGGATAAGTTTTCCCTGTAAAACCGTTTCTTGTATGAAAAAACGTCAATGATATTGACATAAACATAGGCTACGAACCCGGTATCGTGTGGTTCTCGGTACACAATAAAAAGGACCGCACGGAGGACGGCAAGAATGAATTGACGACGAGTTATGCGCCGGAATCCCCCGAAACGGAATTCCATGTTTATGGTATGGAGTGGACGCCGGATTATATCCAGGCCTACATCGACGGCGTGCCTTACTACACATTCCGCAACGACGGCTCGGGCCGTGCTGAGAGCTGGCCTTTCGACAAGGCGTTCTACCTGAAGCTCAACATTGCCGTCGGCGGTGACTGGGGCGGCTACGAGGGGATCGACGATTCGATCTTTCCGGCGGAATATGTTATCGATTATGTACGGGTCTATCAACGGTAAGCGATGAAAATAGACAGGCGCTCCGGCATTATAATGCACGGATCGCTGCGGTCGAGATGCCGCGGCGCGTAAATTTCCGGGTTTCATCGCCGGGACTGAGACGGCAGGACGGGATTCTGCGGGCCAATTCGGCCGAGCCGGTGCGACAATCCGCCATACGCCCGACGGCAGCGAACCGACCGAGGCATCCGACCGATGAACCCCGCTCCATTTGCCTGTAAGTTGCCGGACCGGGCGCCTTCACGGCCTATGCGGATACTGTGTCGGACGATATTCGCGGTATAGCAGGGATCGAGTTGAAAGCTATTTCGACTCGATCCCTTTCCGGATAATTATACATGCCGCCGCAGCGCCCGGACTGGGTAGATGATTCTCGGCGTTTCAGCCGAAAGGCGGTCGCAATTCATCGAATCATGGGCTTCAGAATGGAACCGTCTGCGGCTGACAATACTATGAGAAGTATCGGGCTGACAACCGACGGATGATGAAGCCTCGATCGGATAATATCGCCATGAATCCGTTCCTGGATAAAAACAGCGCAACAAAACGTTTTCTGTCCGGTAATCGACGGGCCGCTCCTCTCGGAATTGCAATTAAATCGGGGGGAGTTTCATTATTTTATCGATCATTTTCTATATTTGTGTGTTCGAGTCCGGCCGGCGACTGCCCCGGACGCCGTTGAATGGATAGTTCATACGACGGCAAATCAATAGACGAAAAGGCTGCGAAAAAGATGGCTAACAGTTTATTTGCGATTCGGTCGTCGGATGCGATTTTCGGAATTTCCATGCACGGCCGGATAACTGCGGAGCATTGGAGATAATACGTTTTTGGACGATGCGCTCATTACATTCGGATAAAATACAGACGGATTCTTCGGATGAAACTCTCCCGTTCGTTCCAGAAGAGGGGGACTTCGGCCGTTTCGATCGCATCTATCACGAATATGCGGCCCGCCTGATCGTATTCGCCCGCCGTTTCGTCACGGAGAAATTTGCAGAGGATATCGTGCAGGACGTATTCGTGCGGGTTTGGCAGCAAGGGCGTTTCCGTCTGCCGTCCGAGGAGTTGAGCCGTTATCTTTACCGCAGCGTATTGAATGCCTGCCGGAATTCCATTCGGCATGAACTGGTCGTCAGCCGGTATGTCCGCACCTCGCTTGCAGAGCTGCGGCTCGGAGAGGTGGAATACGAACTGCGGATTCTCGATGAACCGCGGAACGAACGCGAGGATGTCCTGCGGGCGTTGATCGAGCAGTTGCCGGAACGCTGCCGCGAGGTTTTCCGGTTATCGTGGTACGAGGATCTGAAGAGTGCGGAAATCGCCGAGCGGCTCGGCATTTCGCATCGTACGGTGGACGCCCAGCTTTATAAAGCGCTTCGCTTCCTTCGCGAAAGGATGCTCATCCTGCTGATCTTTAGTCTTATTTACCCCCCCCCTTCGAATGGCTGCTGAATTTTTTTTCGAACGGAGTAGGTAATTTTTACGGGACATGTGTTTTACATATAAAACGCATGACCGATGAAAGAAATCTCCGAAGCACTCGAATCCGCCCTGATCGCCTATCTCGAAGGTGAAGCCACGTTGCAGCAGATCGAGTCGTTGCACGAATGGGCCGGCCTCGATCCCGAGAATGCAGAGTTGCTTTACGGGCTGACGCATCTTTACGCCGAGCGGGATGCCGCATCGAAGATCGGAGCGGTGGATGTCGAAGCCATGCGGCGCCGGTTGCTCGCAAGGCCCGAATTCGCCTCGGATGAGCGTATTGCCGCGCTGCGCCCTGCACCCCGCCGAAAGCTCGGGCGGAAGATATGGTTCCGGGCAGTCGGTTATGCCGCCTCGGCAGCCGCACTGATCGCTGTCGGCATTCTGGCCGGGAGGAGCGGCGGGACAGGGCTTTCCGACTCGTTCAATACGATATGCGTGGATGCCGGAAGCAAGTCGCGCATCGTGCTCGCCGACGGTACGCAGGTGACGATGAAAGCCTCTTCGAAGCTGCGTTATCCCGCCTCTTTCGGCTCCGGTCCCCGCGAGGTGTGGCTCGACGGCGAAGCCTATTTCGATGTCGAACACGATGCGGAGCACCCCTTCATCGTCCATTCGTGCCGCCAGTCGGTACGCGTGCTCGGAACGACTTTCAATGTCCAGGCCTATTCCAACGAATCCGAGAACACCGTAACGCTCCTGAGCGGGGCCGTGGGACTCGACTTGCTCGACCGTGAGGGCGAATTGCTCCGGTCGCTCGAACTGCATCCTTACGAACAGTGCCATTTCGACAAGAGAACCGGTAGTTACCGGCTTTCGGAACTGGACGCCTATGAGCGGCAGGTTCCGTGGGACGACGGGGTTTACCGTTTCCGCGATCAGAGTCTCGCGCAGATCGCCGCCCGGTTGCAGAACTATTACGGCGTGCGGATTCTTCTTATCGACGAAGCTGCGGAAAAGATCCGTTATACGGGCAGTTTCTCGCTCACGGAGCGGCTCGACGAGGTGTTCGGCGTCCTGAACCACGACGGGCGTCTGCATATCGAACGCGACGGGAACACCTACCGCATCCGCTTACGCTGACCTTTTGAAAACTACGAAAACCTCAATAGACATGTCGAACCTTAAATCTTTCCTGCCTATGACCGATTGACGAACGGATTCTCCCCCCCCCGAACAAAGAGGAGCCGGTCATGCTGCTGACATTCCCCGGCTCCGGACTCGTTAAATTTTCGTTCATGCCCCGATGCTCCGGAATCCCGGCGCTTTGCGGTGCATGGCATAAACTACTCATCTAAGAGGTCTTAAATTTATGAAAAAAAATCTGATTCTTGCTCTTCTCGCGCTGTTTTTCACGCTCGGGACGGGTAAAATGACGGTTTCGGCGCAATCCGGTGTGTTGCAACAACGCATCAGCGTCTCCGTAGAGGGCGGAACGCTCGACGATGCCGTCGTGCAGATCGAGAAGCAAACATCGCTGATGTTCCTCTATAAAACACAGGACATCGCCCCTTCTCACCGGGTGACGCTGCACGCCAGACGGGAGCCGCTGTCGGTCGTGCTCGACCGTCTGGTCGAAGGCACGAAACTCGGCTGGGAACTCTCGGACAATCACATCGTATTGACACAGAAAAGCGTCGATGACCAGCCCCGCAGGGTGACGGGACATGTCCTCGACAAGAACGGAGTTCCCATCATCGGAGCGACGGTCATCGTCAAGGGGACGACCGTCGGTACGAGTACCGGGGCCGACGGCTCTTTCGCACTGGAGATTCCCGCTCCCGCCGCGAAGGCGGTGCTGTCGTTCGGCTACCTGGGATACGACGACACGGAAATTCCGGTCGGGAGCCGTACGGCAATGGAGGTCACGCTGCGCGAATCCGCGCTTGAAATGGATGCTGTCGTCGTAACAGCCCTGGGCATCAAACGTTCGGAAAAGGCGCTGTCGTACAACGTGCAGCAAGTTTCGGCTGAGGAGATTGTCGGCAACAAGGACGTGAACTTCGTCAATGCGCTCAGCGGCAAGGTGGCCGGCGTGAACATCAACGCCTCGTCGTCGGGCGTGGGCGGAGCCTCGAAGGTGGTCATGCGCGGTACGAAGGGCATCGACCAGTCTTCGAACGCCCTGTACGTCATCGACGGTGTTCCGATGTACAACCTCGGCGGCGAGGGCGGAACGGAATTCGACTCGGCCGGAACGTCGGAAGCCGTCGCGGACATCAATCCCGAGGATATCGAGTCCGTGTCGGTGCTGACGGGCGCTGCGGCTGCGGCGCTCTACGGCAGTTATGCGTCGAACGGCGCCATCGTCATCACGACCAAGAAGGGCAAGGCGGGCCATACGTCCGTGACCGTGACCAGCAATACCGAGGTACACTCTCCCTTCGTGATGCCCGAATTCCAAAACCGCTACGGTACGGGCAACCTTAATGCTTCGGAGGGGCAGACGCTCATGAGCTGGGGCCGCCGGCTCGATGCTGCGGACCGCACGGGCTATTCCCCGCGCAGCGACTACTTCCAGACGGGCGTCACCGGCACCGAGACCGTTTCGCTCTCGACGGGCACCGACCGCAACCAGACCTACCTTTCGGCCTCGGCTGTCAATTCCCGCGGTATTGTGCCCAACAACGGTTACGAGCGTTACAACTTCACGGCCCGCAACACCACCTCGTTGCTCAAAGACCGCATGACCCTGGACATCGGAGCCTCCTACATCATGCAGAACGACCGCAACATGGTCAATCAGGGCACGTATGCCAATCCGTTGGTTTCGGCTTACCTGTTTCCCCGCGGAAACGACTGGAACCGTGTGCGGATGTTCGAACGATACGACCCCGAACGCCGCATCTGGGTGCAGGACTGGGATGAGTGGATCGGTGCGGGCAATCTGACGATGCAGAATCCCTACTGGATCAACTACCGCAACCTGCGCGAGAACGACCGCCGGCGCTATATGCTCAATACCAACATCTCCTACCGGATTCTCGACTGGCTTTCGGTTTCGGGCCGTATCCGAATCGACAATTCGGTGAACAACTTCACCGAGAAGTTTTATGCCACATCCAATTCGACGCTCATCGAGGGGTCGAACAACGGACTTTACGGCATCACCAAGACCGAAGATCAGCAGACCTACGGCGACGTGCTGCTCAATATCGACAAGACCTTCGGAGCGAATTGGTCGCTGCAGGCCAACGTGGGCGCCGTGATTTCGGATATCCGGCAGGATGCCTTCAAGAACCGCGGACCCATCATGGAGTCGGGTATCGCCAATCTGTTCAACGTCTTCCAGCTCGACGACACCCGTGTGACACGCGAGCAGTCCGGCTGGCGCGAACAGTACCAGTCGCTTTTCGCCTCGGCCGAAATCGGGTACAAGGGAACCTACTACCTCACCCTTACGGGGCGCAACGACTGGCCTTCTCAACTGGCCGGTCCGCAATCGGTCAAGGCTTCGTTCTTCTACCCTTCCGTCGGCGCCTCGGTGGTGCTTTCGCAGCTCATCCCCGACATGCCGGAGAACCTCTCCTACGTCAAGGTGCGCGGTTCGTGGGCCTCGGTAGGTATGCCCTTCGCCCGTTTCCTGGCCAATCCCGTCTATGTCTGGGATGCCGACAACAAAGTGTGGAAGACGGAGACCAATTACCCCTTCTACGACCTGAAGCCCGAACGCACGGATTCGTGGGAGGTGGGTCTTACCATGCGTTTCCTGAAGCATTTCAACCTCGACGTATCGTATTACAACACGAAGACCTACAACCAGACCTTCGACCCGCAGATCTCCGTGTCGTCCGGTTATTCGACGCTCTACGTTCAGACCGGATCGGTGCGCAACCGGGGTATCGAGCTGGCGCTGGGCTACGGCAACAAATGGGGCGAGTTCTCGTGGAGTTCGAATTTCACGCTCAGCTCCAACCAGAACCGGATTCTCGAACTGGTGGACAACTACCGCCATCCCGAAACCGGACAGTTCGTCACGAAGGACCGCCTCGATGTCGGCGGTCTGAACCAGGCGCACTTCATCCTCAAGAAGGGCGGTTCGCTGGGCGATCTTTATTCGATCATCGACCTCAAGCGCGATGCCAACGGCCATATCTACGTGGACGAGAACGACCGCATCTATACGGTCTCCGAGAATCTGGACGACATCAGGCTGGGATCGGTCTTTCCGAAGGCCAACATGGCGTGGCGCAACGACTTCCGCTGGAAAAACCTGAGTTTCGGGTTCATGGTATCGGCCCGTATCGGCGGTATCGTTTACTCCGCCACGCAGGCTCAGCTCGACTATTACGGCGTATCGGAGGATTCTGCCGCGGCACGCGACGCCGGAGGCGTCGCCGTCAACGGAGGTTCGCTCCTGCCGGCCTACAATTGGTACGAGGTCGTAGGCGGCAAGAACATCCCGCAATATTACACCTATTCGGCGACGAACGTCCGCTTGCAGGAGGCTTCGATCGGCTATACGATTCCGAAGGAGAAACTCGGCGGCGTTTGCGAGATAAACCTCTCGCTCGTGGGCCGCAACCTCTGGATGATTTACTGCAAGGCTCCGTTCGACCCCGAAGCTGTCGCCACGACGGGCAACTACTATCAGGGCATCGACTATTTCATGATGCCTTCGTTACGGAATATCGGTTTCAACATGAGACTCAAATTCTAAACGCGCTATGAAAAAACCACAATATCTTCGCAGACGCCTCCGCCTGCTGGCGCTGGCACCGGCAGCGTTGTTCGCCGCCTGCACGGGCGGGTTCGATGACATCAACACCGATCCCTATGCCGCCTCGAAAGACGATATGAACAACGACAACTACATCGTCTCGTCGATTCTGACGGGCATGCAGGGATGGGTCATTCCGCTCGATGTCAATACGCACCAGTTCACCGACATCGTGCTGGGAGGTGCGCTCGGCGGCTATACGGCCGACTCGAATCCGGGACTTCCCACCCGCATCGCCATCTTCAACCCTACCAACGACTGGACGCGCGTGATGCTCATCCGCGTGATTCCTGAGATCTATACGGCTTACAACAAGCTGAAAGTCAATTCCGACGACGAAGTGGCCCTTGCGCTTGCCGAAGTGATCCGCGTGGCTGCCGTGCATCGCGTGACCGACACCTACGGACCGGTTCCCTATTCGCAGATCGGAGCCGACGACGCGCTTACCTCACCCTACGATTCGCAGCAGGCCGTCTATGAACGGCTGTTCGAGGAGCTGGACGGTGCGCTGACCGTGCTGAGGAACCATTCGGCCGAGACCATCAAGGCCGCCTCGGACAAGATCTATGCGGGCGACCTGTCGAAATGGGTGCGGTTCGCCAATTCGCTCAAGCTGCGCATGGCCATGCGTATCAGCTATGCGGCGCCGGACGAAGCCGAACGGATCGTAAAGGAGGCTCTTTCCGGAGAGAACGGCGGCGTGATCGAATCGAATGCGGACAATGCACAGATTCCGACCCAGAACAACCCGTTCCGTGTGGTGATGTACGACTACAACGGCGGGGACTCGCGCGTTTCGGCCGACATCACCTCCTACATGAACGGTTACAAAGACCCCCGGCGGGCCAAATACTTCACCCTTTCGACCTTCACGGGCGGAATTCGGAACGGCTATATCGGGCTGCGTTCGGGAATCAGCATTCCCTCCGAATCGCTTCTCTACTCGAATATGGCGGTCGATTATACGACGCCGCTCATGTGGATGAATGCCGCCGAAGTGGCCTTTCTGAAGGCCGAAGCCTCCCTGCGCGGCTGGTACGGCGCGACGGGCGATGCCGAACGCTGGTACGAGGAAGGGGTGCGCCTCTCGTTCGAACAGTGGGGGCTCTCGGGCGATTACGACGCCTACATCGCCGACGGGGTGTCGATGCCCGAGTCTTATGAGGACCCGCTGGGCAAGGAGAGCAACACTTCGGAAGTGAGCACCGTAACCGTCAAATGGGATACGCGCGGCGATTTCGAAACCAACCTCGAACAGATCATCACCCAGAAGTGGCTGGCGATCTATCCCGAAGGGTTCGAAGCATGGTGCGAATTCCGGCGCACGGGCTATCCGCGGCTGATGCCCGCCACGAACAACCGCAGCGGCGGCATCATCCCCGAGGGAGGCTATGCGAACCGCATGCCCTATCCGGCGGAGGAGTACCAGGAGAACAACGAGCATATCAATGAAGCGGTTTCACTGCTCGGGGGACCCGACAACATGGCCACCCGTCTGTGGTGGGACTGCAAGGAGAAATAATCCATTATCATTCGAGTCATGAAAAGAACGATAAGCAACATATTCTGCGGCGCGGCGCTTCTGCTCGCAACATCGGCGGGCTTCTCGTGCGACGACTGGACGGAGAACGAGAAAATCGCAGTCGAAAACCCTGTTTTCGGCGAAGACGATCCCGGACTGTATGCCCGTTACCTCGCCTCGCTCCGCGCCTACAAGAACGGCGACCATTATCGGACGGTCGTCTGGTTCGACAATTCGGACAAGAGACCCGTCAGTCGGGGCGGCTTTTTCTCCGATGTGCCCGACAGCGTGGATGTCGTGGCGCTGACGGCCGGAGGACGCCTTACGGCCGAGGAACTCGAACAGGCCGAAGCGCTTCGTGAGAAAGGGACGAAAATCATCGGCGCCTTCGACTGTCAGGCCGCTCTGGCGCGTGCCGAGGATACGCAGGCCCCCGAAGAACGGCTCTCTGCCGCCTTGGCTGAGCGTTTCGAAGAGATCGAAGCCGACGGCCTCGACGGGCTGACGCTCCGCTACGAATCCACCGACCCGACTTTCGCTACCGAAGAGGAACTCCGCGTGCAGCGGGCGCTCGACGACGTGGTGGCCGGAGCTCTGGCCGAATGGCGGGAAAGACATCCCGGGGGGCTGCTTCTCTTCGAAGGAACGCCCCAGTGGCTGAGCGACCTGTCGGCGGTGGCCCTTTGCGACTATCTGGTAGTTCGCTGCCTCGACGCCGAATCGGTGTACGACTTCGGTGTCCGTGCCCGCCGCATGTGCGCCGTCGAAGGAATTCCCTCCGACCGCTTCCTGTGGCTCGTCTCCGCCGTGCCGCCTTCTGCAACCGATGCCACGGGGTATCTGGCCGACGCCTCGGGTGCTTCGGTACGTGCCGTCGGAGCATTGGCCGAGTGGCTGCTCCGTCCGGAGGATATCGGCAAGGCGGGAATGGGCATCATGAACGTGCAGTACGACTACTACAACTCCGCGATGATCTACCGCTACACGAAGGAGGCCATCGAAACGCTTAATCCCTCTCCCAAAAACTAAACGGATATGAAAAGATTTCATACGGCACTCCTGCTGTCTGTTTGGACGCTGGCGGCGATGACGGGGTGCGACAAGAAACCGGCTCCCTACGGGGATTTCGACAACAGGGTGTTCATCGACCAGAACACGAACGTCACGACGCTGCTCGTCAAGCAGAGCACCGTCTCGGACGAACGTTCGTTCCGCGCGGCGGCTCCCAAGCCGGTCGGCAAGGAGGTCGGCCTGCTCTTCGAGGCCGACGCCGGCCGCGTGGCGGACTACAACCGCATGTCGGGCGAAGAGGCGGCGATGCTGCCCGAAAACTACTTTGAGATCGTGGGCGGCAAGACCTCGATCCCGGTCGGTACGAACCGTTCGGCCGACGTGACGGTGCGCTTCCATAACCTCGGCGAACTCGACACCGAGGCATTGCACGTGCTTCCCGTCACACTGCGTAAAGCCGACGGAGCGGCTGTGCTCGAAAGCGCCCGCACGATCTATTACGTGCTGCGCGGCGCGGCCATCATCAATGTCGTGGCCGACCTTCAGGAGAGCAACTACATCTCCTTCGACAAGACGCTCGACGGGCAGAGCGCATCGTGCAAGGTGCTCAACGGACTGAACGCCGTGACGATGGAGGCGCTCGTGCGGTGCAGCGACTACGTGCTCGAACCCGGTATCAAGACCGTGATGGGCATCGAGGGGCATTGCCTGATCCGCATCAGCGACAACGGTCTGGAGCCCAACCAGCTCCAGGTAGTCATGCCTACTCCCTACGCTACGGCCAACTTCACGGATGCGACTACGTGCCTCGTCCCGGCGAACGAGTGGACGCATATCGCCGTGACATGCGATGTGGCGACCGGACATCTGGTCCTTTACATCAATGGCGAAACGGTGCTCGACAAGACGGGCAACCAGTTCGTTCCCGTAAACCTCGGGCAGCCGAAAACCGACGCCCAGCAGAAGGATCATTTCTTCCATATCGGTTACTCGTATGCGGCCGGACGCGAACTCCACGGTGAGATCTGCGAGGTACGCATCTGGAATACCGTACGTACGCAGGAGCAGATTGCCGCGAACGTTTACGAGGTCGATCCAGCGAGCGAGGGACTCGTGGCTTACTGGAAATTCGACGAAGGTTCGGGCGAAACCATCCGTGACCATACGGGCAACAACAACAGCGGCACGGCGCACGAGACACTCAAGTGGAATCAGGTGTCGCTGCCCGAGGCTCCCTCCGGTGACGGAGACAACTAATCTACTGATTCAAAAACAAGATTCGCTATGAACTACACAAGAAATATGCTATGGAGCCTTGCAGCCGGAGTCTCCGTGCTGGCTGCGACTTCGTGCACGGAGGATGATATTCGTCCCGGCGGAATTGATGAAGGACGCATCGAGACGGTCGGATCGTGCTTCTGCTCGGTCTACAATCCGCAGGGTGCGGCCGGTGCGACGCTGCGGCTTTATGACGAGCCCGTTTCGGGCGAAGTGCGTGTCGCCCTGAGCGCTGAGGCAGGAAAGGCCCTGGACCTTCGGTTCGCCTACGACGAGAGCGTGCTGGAGGCTTACAATGAGACCCATGCTGCTTCGTTCGAGGCCGTTCCCGAATCGTCCGTCGAACTGGAGGCCGACGGAGCGCTGCTCGTCGGCCCCCGAAGCGTGCAGTCCGACCCGCTGCGCGTCAGCGTGAAGCCCGGCGGGAGACTCGCCGAAGGCGAAACCTATGCCGTACCGCTGCGACTGACCTCCGAGACCGAAGGGGTCGGAGTGTCGGCCTCGGAAGGTACCTGTATCTTCTGGGTGCAGGTGCAGGGCGCACGTCCCTCGACCGATAAGGGGACGGGAATGATCACTGTCTGCTATGTCGAGGTGAACGACAACAATCCGCTCAATGCTTTGGAATGGAGTTGCAAGCGGAGCGGCAAACCGCTTTTCGACGTGGTCAATATTTTCGCCGCCAACATCAACTGGATCGAGCAGGAGCGGCGCGTGGGCGTCACGCTGAACCCCAATGTGCGGCACATCCTGGACAACCGCGACATCTACATCCGCCCGTTGCAGGAAGCCGGAATCCGCGTCAGCCTGACGATTCTGGGCAACGGCGACGGATCGGGCGTGGCCAACCTCTCGGACGAAGCGGCGCGCGCCTTCGCGCAGGATCTGCGTTCGATCGTCGATACCTATGGACTCGACGGCGTCGATTTCGACGACGAATATTCGAAGTACGAGGAGCATCTCGGCAACCTCTGGCCGGGATGCGTGCAGTACGCCCCCGGGCCCTATGCCCGTCTGCTCTACGAGGTGAAGATGGCGATGCCCGACAAACTGGTGATGCTCTATCAGATCGGACAGGCCAACTTCGGGTTCAAGGAGGCGGTGGACGGAGTCCGTCCCGGCGATTTCATCGATTACGCCTATTGCGACTACGGTGCGCTGATGAACCCGATACATCTCGGGCTGTCGCGCCGGCAGTGGGGCGAAGGATCGCTCGACATGACCTACGGCCAGGAGTCGTCGCCCGAAAATTTGCAGTACAACCGCCGGATGGGCAACGGCGTGCAAATGGTCTATAACCTCAAGCCGAGCGACGGGCAGTTCACGCCGCTGAACGACGTGGCGAAGTACATCTACGACGACGAGGCTTCGTGGTCGGGCGTAAGACACGAGAAAGATTGGTAGCGGGGCGTTCCGTACCGGGTGGTACGGAACGAATCCCTGCGGTATTTCAAACACGAAAACGCAGTATGAAAAAGATATTTTGGATGCTCGTCGCGGCGGCTTTCGCCGGCTGCGGCGATGACAACGGAGCGGAGGCTCCGGCTCCCGCGGAGAGGCTCGCCCTTTCGGCCGAAACGCTCGCGTTCGACGCCGACGGCGGAGTTCTCTCAGGAGGAACGAACGAGGTGAGTGTCGCCAGCAGCGGTCCTTGGCGTCTGAGCGGACGTCAGGAGTGGTGCGTTCCGTCCGTCGATAAGGGCGGCGACGGGGAGACGGTCGCCTTTGCCGTCGAACCGAATACGGACCTCGATGCGCGCGAAGTCCGCTTCACTTTCATGTGCGGCGGCGAGGAGCGTCGCCTGACCGTCACCCAGGAAGGCGGTTCGCTGCTCGATCCGGACCAGACCGATTACTCCCTGCCTGCGGAGGGCGGCGAGTTCCGCCTCCGCATCGAATCTTCGGGCGAAACCTCCTGTCGTTTCTTGGAACCGGTCGATTGGATTCACCGCGTCGAGACACGGGCTTCGCTTTCGTTCTTTTACTTCACGGCGGATGCCAATACGACGGGACGTCCCCGCGATGCGCGGCTCGTCGTGACCAATACGGACGGCGACGAACGCACGGTGACGGTGCGACAGGAGCGCAATCTGCTGTTGGAGGTCGGCGAGACGTCGTTCAACATCCCCGTGGAGGGCGGAGAAGTGCGTGTGAACGTGCGGAGCAATCTGCCGTTCCGGGCCGACCCCACCGTGGACTGGATCGTGTTGCAGACACCGCCCTCCTCGTCGGAGGAGCTGCTGGAGCAGGAACTCGTCTTCAAGGTCGAAGCTGCCGAGGTTCCGTTCCGCTCGGGCTTCGTGCGTTTCACGACCGATGAAGAGTCGCTTTCGGCTGAAGTCTCCGTCGTGCAGGGCGAACGACCGAAAGGAATCGAGTTCCCCGACGACACGTTCCGCCAGATTCTGGTGGATGCCGGTTACATCACCGTACTCGACGGTACCGAATGTATTCTGACGGAAACGGGCGAAGCCGCCACACAATTACCCGATCTCTATCGGAAAGGCATCGCATCGCTGAAAGGCATCGAGGCGTTCGCCAACCTTACGACGCTCGAGCCGAACGGAATCGGAGAAAACCCCATCCGCGAACTCGATCTGAGCGGTAATGCCAAGCTGACGACTATCGGCTGGCAGAGCGTGCTGGGCGGATGGCGTTCGTACCTGACCCCTGCGCCGCTCGAAGTGCTCAAACTGGGCGATGCGCCCGTCGAAGAGGGGCGTGTCGTACTTTCCAGCCTCTACTGCTCGTCGCCTTACGAAACATCCGAATCGCTGACCGTGTCCGGTACTGCGGTGCGGATCATCGAGATCACGCTGGGTTCCTACGATAAGGTTCAGTGGCTCGATATCACGGGGTGTCCGGCCATTCAAAGCGTTACGCTGAACAGCTACTATCTTAAAACGCTCTATGTCACGGCCGGGCAGAAGAGTGCGATCGACGCGCAGCGGATCGTGATCAACGACCAGAATTATCCGACGTCGCAGTTGGAGATCAAGGTGCGTTGAATTCGGGAAGGCGTTCTGCGATCTATTCGGATGCAGACCGGCTTTCCGACAAGTCGATTCTCGTAATTTCCACTCTCGTTGAAGAGCGCTTCAACGAGAGTGTTTTTTTGAGTCTGCTATCGGTCTTGTCCGGCGGTTACTGTCCGGAAGCGATTCGGGGAGTTTTCGGACTACCCGCAACATTGCGTTTTCCACCTCCGATGATCCGTTCGGTGTCGATGAGTTACCGAAACCGGACGATCCCTATGAGCAGTTGTTCCGGGTTATGATGCTGCTTCCTTTGCCTTATGCGCCTCTGATCTGAACAGGGGCTCCGGCGGATAGCACGAATCTATGGACTCGTGTGCTCTGCAATTTTATTTTGCGGCCGTTGGCTGGGTATTTTGGCCAAGGGGACCAGAACACCGTGTGCAGCCTGATCTCGGTATGACATTGCTTTTCGGGCGGCAGCCCTCTGTTCCGGATATCTATGCAGGAGGTTCCATCGGCAAGAGTCGTAAAATTCATTCCCGGGCCGGACGATGCGACGATACGGGTTTCGGCAGCCGCCGGAGATATGTAAGGTCGCCGCACTTTAGACATCTTTTGATTATATTGATATACGATGAGTGTTTTATGTGAGAATTTCTGTCGAAATATTTGTACTTTTCTTTAAAAAATATATAACCTTAGAATGGATTTTACGGATTACTTTACGACGACTGTGAAATTCGAGAAAAACTATGACCTTTTTAACCTGAAATTTTCATGTATTAAAGGGAAACAGATTTTTGCGGATGCCGTCTCATGATGGCTACCGCAGCCGTGACTGCCTGTACGGCAAACTACCGGCCGGATCCTTTCGATCTGCTGAATGCCAATATCGAGGCTTTGCATAGGATGAATCATTGGATCCAGGGGAATCTAGCACTTCTAAATGGCTTACTATGAGCAGATATTGTTCAGGAGGATCTATGGAATGGGCATGTTCTTGTAAACCTGTTTCTCCGACTCGTTGTTTGAATACCCCGTGCTATGTAGATCGTTAAATTTGCAGTAGCCCAAGTGTATGCTTGGGCTATTTACTGGTACAATGATATTTATGAAAAACATTTTATTATTTGTTACACTATTATTGATTACAGTTGCGTGTAATAAAAAAGAGGATACGTCTCATAATATTGTAAAATATAATCCGAATGACAAATCTTGTCAAACATCTCCGGATGAACTATTCTCGTCTTTGGAAATTATTCCATTAGAAGGTCCTGAAGATGTGATTATAGATACCGAGAGTAATGTAATATATGATAATAATAGATTTTATATCATAGATGCGATCCGTCGTAAACGCATTGATATATTCAACGCTCAAGGTCAATATATCAGCTCGATTAAGGCTTTTGGCAGAAGCGGAAACGAATACATTGGTATAGATCATGTTCAATTACTTGATTCTTTAGTTGCTGTTTACTCCTGCCATAATAAGGCTTTATATTATTTTGATATAAACGGAACCTTTGTAAAAAAGGAGCCTATTCAATATGCACCGTTAGACTTATTGAAAGTTCAAGATGGTTACTGGGGCTATGTCGGGAATGCAGGAGAGATACCGGCCCGAATTGTAAAAATGGATATGAAAGGTAAAATTATCGAAAAATATCTCCCTGTATCGAAAATTATACCCCTAACCGAAGAAAGTTCCGTTTTTATTCCATATAAAGGGGATTTGCTTATTCGAGAAACTTTACGTAGCGATATTTTTAAAATCGACTCAACCGGGAATGTTCATACATTTATATCTTTTGATTTTGGGCGTTATAATGTGCCCCGATCATACTTTGAAAACAACGATCCAGTAGCCGCTGCGACAAAATTGATGCAATCGGATATTGCGATAATGGATCGATTCTTTGTTAATGATGACTATATGGTTCTGTCTGTTGATTTTCAGATGGCAGATGATAGCGATGCTGCATTCAGCAGTTTGGGTATTTGTCATCGGGATAAGTGGAAATGGCTGCGATCGGAACACAGGGGTGCTTTGTCTATGTTTTATTCAACGACAAAAGCTTTGACTCAGAAATCTGCATTGATTATACTTTCTGAGGCACAGCCTATCTTGGACTTCAAGAAAGTTTATCCGGAATTAGTTCCGGAATTTAATCATAATACCGATAATTCTTTTATTGTACTATGTCATTTAAAAGAATAATATGCTTGATATGTTTGGGGGCTTTTGAATTTGGATGTTCGAATCAAAATTACGTAAAATTACCTGAGTGCAAACAGGTTATTTCTCTCGACTCGACTCTGAATTTATCTGTTTCTTCTTTCCTTAAAAATTCTCGACCCAAAATTGTAACGCTTAGTAATATGCATTGTTTTCGAATGATAGACATACCACTTCTGCAAAAACAGATTGAGGAAAATCCTGAATTCGATTTCATATTTTACGTCGAATGTGAGAATCTCAGTTTATTAGATGAATTGAAACACTTTGTCTGTGATAATAAATTGCAGACTGTGCTGTTCATCGACAAAAATCAAGAATATCGGAAAAAGAACCATATACACAGTCGAGTCAGTTATATTTCCAAAGTTGTCGGTTCGAATCTCGAAATTTACGAGACAACCATGGTCGGCAGCTTATATTCGCAATTCGACATTATCATTCCAAAAGTTAGGAAAAGTCTGAAATTAAAAAACTAACTAAGAAAAAGGATGCGTCATATCATATTTTCATGCTGCTTACTTATGCTCGTCGGATGCTCCCGCATGCGGGCTCGTAAAGAATTGCAGCGTTTAAGCCAGATTGAAATTTGCATCCCTGCCGATCTGGAGGTTTACTGCGAGGGACGATCGGTCGATACGCTGACCGACGGGCATATTGGAGCGATCAAGCAAATCATCTATTATGATTCTACGGGATGCAGCTCGTGCCAAATCAACCATCTTGCCATGACAGAGAGTCTGTTCACGCAGGATTCGACCGGCCGGTTTACGCCCATCCTTCTTTTCGCTCCTGGCAGAGGACAATACGATAATGTCGTGAAGTCTTTAAAAGAGCGTGCGTTTCCGTTTCCGGTTTTTATCGACCGGACGAATGAGTTCATCCGAAGGAACGATCCGATTTTAGCCGACACGCGGTTTCAATCGTTTTTGCTGGATCGCAACAACCGTATCGTACTGATCGGCAATCCGCTCAATGGCGATGCGATGTGGAATTTGTTCAAATCAACTTTGGAGAATATGCTCGCCCACGACGGGGAATATGTTCCCGAAAACTGACGGCCATGATCGACAGACATTGGATTTTGCTGCTGTTGTTGCCGCTCGTCTCCTGTCGTGGCGCAGCGGACGGGTCTCGGGCTTTGGCCACGGCCAACCTCGCCGCGCTGGAGGAGACGGTCGATATGGAGAGCCGCGAAACGGATGCCGATGAGGTGCTGCTGTTCGACGACGGGACGGTCGATCTGGGCGAGCTTCCGCTTGGCGGGAGCCGTGAAGTGCGCATCGGAGCCAGGAACGGCTCGGACAAGCCCGTGACATTCGCCGTGCAGGGAATCGTGCCTGACGAATAGGCGTCCCCTTGTCTCTCCCCTCCCGCCGAAACTGTCGGACGGAAGGAATTCCGGCCGGCAGCCTACTCTCCTTTCCCGCACCGCTCCCGCTCCTCGCGGCGGATCACCTGATGGATGCCGATGCAGGCCAGACCGCCGTAGGCCACCGTGAGTATCACGAGCCACTTGATCTCTGCGAACACCTCGCCGAGCGAAGCGCCCATCGTCTGAATGCGGATGAAGCCGTTCACGCCGTGGCTGCTCGGGAAGAGTTTTCCCAGGGCGAACATCCACTCCGGAATGCCCTCGCGCGGATAGGAGATTCCGCTCAGCATCAACACCGGAATCGAAGTCCAGAGCAGCAGCAGGAGCGAGTTTTCCCGGTAGCGGAAGAGTGTCGAGACGGCAATGCTCATGGCGATGCACGCCGCGAGATAGACCGCCGTGAAGAGCGCGACGGCTCCCGTCTGGCCGTTCATCGGGAAGTGGAACATCCGGTAATGCAGCCCGAGCACGTAGGCGCAGGTCGCGGCATAGATCAGCGCATAGACCGTGGCCCGTCCCAGGACGATCGGCAGCGTGGACATTCTCCCCCGCCCCGCGGGCCGGAGCTTGCGGTACAGTCCGTGCTCGCGCCACGTGCCGCCGATCATGCCGATTCCGATAAGCATGGTTTGCTGGATGATGACGATGATGATGGCCGGCATGACGAAGGTTCCGTAGCCCAGATAGGGATTGAACAGATTGTGCGACTGGTAGATGACCGGCTGCGTCACGGCCTGCGCCTGCGGAATGTCCGCCCCTTTGGCGATCAGCCTCCGGAACTCGACCATCGCGCCCGTCTGCCCGATCGTCGTCACCAGCTCCTGAAAAACCTGCCGGTACATGAGAAAATAGCTGGCGTCGCAGTAGATCGCCACGTCGGCCTGTGACCCGCCGACGAGCTTCCGCTCGTAGTCCGACGGAATGTAGACCACGCCGTAGATCTTGCGGCCGTAGAACAGCTCCCGGGCCTCCTCCATGTCCGTCGGTTCGTAGGCCACATACGTATTCGGCCCGGCGTTGAAGGTTTCGATCAGGCTGCGGCTCGTCGCCGTGCGGCATGCGTCCACCACGCCGATCGGCACGTTGCGCAACACCTGCGAGCCGTAGGCCAGCGAGTAGGCCGTGGCGTAGATCAGCATGGCGAAGACGAGGATCAGCAGCACGCCGCCGTCGGTGAAGATCGTGCGGAATTCGTTCCGCACCACTGCGCCGAACTGCTGCAGGTAGGAGGCCATCTGTCGTGTAAAACGGTTCATGCTACAATCTCCCCCAGAATTTTTCTTCCGTCGCCACGCGTTTCAGACGCGGCAGACACAGAAGCGGTAATACGACGAACAGCAGCAGACAGCCCAGATCGGGCAGCGAGTAAACCGCCGGGGCGCCGCGCAGCATCTGATCGACGAAAATATCGGTATAGAAAGTGAACGGAAAGATACGGCTCACCCACTGCATCGGCTCCCACATGGCCATGATCGGGAACGTGAGTCCCGAAAAAGTGAAGGCCAGCACCGAGTAGCCGCCGCCGATCGAGAGCGAGAGACGCAGGTTGGCCAGCAACGCGACGATCATCACGGCGATCGACTGGTAGGCCAGAACGAAAAGCAGCGTTCCGGCGAGGATGATGCCGAGGCTGCCGTTGAGCGGCGTTCCCACGATCTTGAAGATGACGACCAGCATGACGAGCGACATGAGGAACATCGCGGCCGTGATCGGAAGCGTCTTGCCCGCGAGGGCCACCGCGACCGAATCGCCGCCCGTGGCCAGCCATTCGCGCGAAGTGCCGTATTTCAATTCGGTTCCGATGGCGAAGATCGTGGCCATCACCGTGAAGATCATCAGCATCATCGGCATGAAGCTCGGCGAGAGGTAATAGCCGTAATTGATATGCGGATTGAAAAGTACGTGGCGGTCGAACCGTACGGGCATGAGCTGCGCCATGGCCTGCCGCTCGGTCAGTCCCTGCTTCATGAGCAGTTGCAGCTGGATGCCCGCCGAGAAGGTCGTCACGGCCGTCTGGATGTCTTTCGACAGCAGTCCGTTCACGGTGATATTGGTTCCCGAAATGTAATTCTCGATATGCGTCTGGCGGTTGCTCAGGATATCCTTCTCGAAAAACGCCGGAATCTGCACGATGGCCATGATCCGCCCTTCGCGCATCAGACGCTCACCTTCGTCCATTGACTGCACTCCGTAGGAGACCAGCGCCGTGGGCGTGTCGTCGATCATCTGCGTCACCTTGCGCGAAAGGGCCGTGTGGTCCTCGTCGAGCACGGCCACCGGCACGTTGCGGATCGCCCCCTCGTTGAACAGCAGGGCGAAGAAGGCGAACGACGCCGCCGGGAGGAGGAGCATCAGCACGAAGTACATCGGCTGGTGCGCCAGCCGCCCCAGTTCCCGCCGCAGCACGGCTCCGGTATTTTCCAGCAGTCGGCGCATCGCTACCGCCCGATTTTATCCCAATCGACCAGCACGCTCATCCCCGGGCGCATATTCTCCGCGGCGGAGACGGGCCGGGCCTTCACGGCGAAGGTGCGGATGTCGAATCCGCCCTGCGTGCGGGTCGCCGCCCACGTGGCGAAATCGGCCTGCGGGGCTATGTAGGTCACCTCGAACTCCACGTCGCGGTCGAGTGCAGGGACGAATCCCGTCATCCGCGTCCCGAGCTTCATGCCCGGGAGCAGCGTCTCCTTGACGTTGAATGTCACCCACATGTCCGACATGTCGAGAATGGCCACCACCGGATAGCCGCTGCCCACCAGCTCGCCCTCCTCGGCGATGACGGTCGAAACCTCTCCCGTCACGGGCGAGTAAACCATCGCGTCGCCGATATAGGATTCGACCTCGCTGACGGCCCCTTCGGCCTGCCGCACGCGTGCCGCGGCGGCCTCCTTGTCCTCCTTGCGGGCCCCGTCGGCGGCCAGGTCGTACTGCGCCTT
>ENA-ORNW01001045-ORNW01001045.1-human-gut-metagenome-genome-assembly--contig:-NODE-1045-length-22923-cov-2.971838_pt1 | contig 22923 bp, 15 predicted proteins | sample MGYA00242121_ERZ509034 | MGnify/ENA primary metagenome ERZ509034 (study PRJEB26280, sample SAMEA2338689) | human gut metagenome | biome: human gut; feature: human-associated habitat; material: faeces... | reverse complement strand
TTCCATCATCATTCTGACAATATTGTCATTACTCAAAAAATTTACCTCTAAATTAAAATACTGATCTTTCTTCATATCTTACAATTAATTGACTGTGATTCAGGATGTCCCGAATTCGTTCTGCAAAGGTCCGAATACTTTTTTGAAAAACTACTTGCAGAACTGCAAACGATGTTTGACATTTTTCTATGAACTTTGCGGCATAATTAGTAAAAAGAAAAAATTATGAAAGGATACGAAAGAGCGACCAAGGAAGAAATTTACGACCGGCTGCGTATTGAAGCGAACTGTCATGCACAAATAGAACGAATCATCCATTTGCGCCACCTATGTAATCTGAACCTTGAAGAGGCGGCAGATGTGACCAATCTCAGTATTTCCACCCTGAGCCGGTACGAAAACGAAGTGACCAAATGCAGCGTACAAAGTTTCATAACGATATGCTACCACTATCAGAAGTACCTCCATAAGCGGCATATCCCCTTCGACAGGAGCCTGTTTCTCATAGATATGAACACGCTTGACAACTAATAGAGTAACAGAGAGATAAAACGGACGCACAAAGAATAAAGGCACAACACCGAAAAAAAGCAAAAAAGATGAAAAGTATCATATCTTTTATTACCTTTGTATGTGGCAAAAGCCCACCAAAAACAAAGAATCAAGCATGAACGACAATGAAATAGGCAATCCACCGATAAAAGCATTAATCGTTTTCAGAGAGAATGGAGATACGGACAATCTTTTTGTCCCCATTTTATGCGATGCTATCAGGACGACGGGGATTGACGTACGATGTTCCACGAATGAGTTCTGGAACTCGGATACACCTTACGACATCATCCACTTCCAATGGCCCGAAGAGGTGATGGAAGGGAATTGTGACGATCCGGACAGGATTTGCCGCCTGAAGGAGCGTATCTCTTTTTTCCGGTCCCGTGGGGCCCGGTTCGTGTATACGCGCCACAATGTCCGTCCGCATGATGCGAACGAGGTGATCGGCCGTGCTTATGACATTATCGAAGAACAAAGCGATGTGGTGGTGCACATGGGACGTTACAGTCTCGACGAATTTGCAGCCAAACACGCGGACAGCCGGAATGTCATCATTCCTCATCCTATTTATCAGTACACATACAAGGAGGACATCAGCGTGGAACGTGCGCGCCAGTATCTTAATCTGCCGCAGGAGGCGTTTATCGTCACGTCGTTCGGAAAGTTCCGGAATCGTGAAGAGAGGCGGATGGTGACCGGAGCGTTCCGAAAATGGGATGAAGCAAAGAAGTTCCTGCTTGCTCCACGGCTGTACCCGTTTTCGAGATTCAACAGGTATGGCAGCAACTTCTTCAAGCGCTGGACATCCCGGGCAGGATATTACCTGCTTATACCCTTGCTCAACCGCCTGCGCAGAATGCACGCCGGAGCCAGCGACGAACCTATAGACAACTGCGACCTGCCTTACTACATGGCCGCTTCGGATGTAATATTCATCCAACGAAAAGATATTCTGAACTCTGCCAGTATACCTCTCGCCTTCCTTTTTCATAAAGTGGTCATAGGTCCCAATATCGGGAATATAGGAGAAATCCTCCAAGATACGGGCAACCCCGTCTTCCACCCCGACAACCAATTTGATATCATACGAGCACTGGAGGCAGCCCGCCAACTGTCCGCCCGAAGGAAGGGGGAAGACAACTATGCATATGCCATCGAAAACATGAACAGCGGAAAAATAGGAAAAGAATATGCGGAGCTTTACAGAAACCTAGCCAATCTCTCTCTTTAAACGATCTCAAAAACAAACAACAATAGAGTAGCCATACACAGAATTTATGGAAAATAAAAAAATAAAAGTCAGTGTTGTCATACCTGTCTATAACACCGAAAAATATGTTCGGGAGGCAGTAGAAAGCATTATGAATCAGACACTGCGGGAATTGGAAATCATCATCATCAATGACGGCTCCACGGATAACAGTCTGCAAGTTGTAGAAGAACTGGCTGCGGCAGACAGTCGGATACAGGTGTATTCGCAAACCAACCAAGGAGGTTCGGTCGCACGTAATGCAGGCATCGCGCGAGCTTACGGAAAATATATTTATTTTATGGACAGTGATGATCTGCTGGAAAAAGAAACTATCGATCTGTGCTACCGTAAATGTGAGGAAGAACAGCTTGATTTCGTTTTCTTCGATGCAGAAACTTTCATTGACGGCAACGTCGAGAATGCACCTGCATTGAGCTATAAACATACTGGTAAACTGGAAGATAAAGTCTATACGGGCATTGAAGCATTCAAAATACAATTGGACAACAATGAATTCACTCCATCTCCCTGCTTGAGTTTCATTCGTTGCAGCTTCCTGAAAGAGCATCACATCCTGTTTTATCCGGGCATAATACATGAAGATCAGCTGTTTACAGTCACTCTTTATCTGCAAGCCGAAAGAACGGGACGTATCCATCACTCTTTCTTTCACCGCCGCCTCCGTGAAAATTCAATTATGACATGCGATTTTTCACTCAAAAATTTAAAAGGATATCTCACTGTTACTCGCGAGATAGTCAAATTCAAGCAACAAACCTCTGAAAACAAAATCAAGGATACTATTGATTTATATCTGTCGCAAATGCTGAATGCTGTCATTTGGCAAGCCCATGTGCTTCCTTACCCGTACCGGCTTCGGCTGGCGTGGCGGTGTCTGTTTAAATACAAAAAACTTATATCTATAAGAAGCATCGGAGTCTTGTTATTCAAATCCATCATTCACAAGTAGACCAGAAAAGAATCATTCAGGCAATGGCAAACAATATTAAACATCAGTTATTTTCCGGAGTATTCTATACGGCACTAGCCAAATACAGTGGAATCATTATATCACTCGTCGTGGCAGGGATTCTTGCGCGGTTGCTCTCTCCGGATGACTTCGGAGTAGTGGCAATCGCTACGGTCATTATTGCATTTTTCAATCTCTTTACGGATATGGGAATATCGCCTGCTATCGTACAACATAAATCATTGACTAAAGAAGAACTATCGGACATCTTCTCATTCACCGTATGGACAGGCATCGGAATCAGCATACTCTTTTTTGCCGCTTCCTGGCTGATCGCCGATTACTACGAAAGTGGGATCTTACGGACGTTGTGCCAGCTCCTGTCCGTCAACCTGTTCTTCGCCTCTGCCAACATCGTGCCAGGAGCCTTGTTCTACCGCAACAAAGAGTTCAAGTTCATTGCTATCCGAAGCTTTATCATCCAGATAGCCGGAGGCGCCGGAGCAATAACTGCCGCGCTTTGCGGAGCCGGTTTATATGCGCTGATCATCAATCCTATACTTTCCAGCATACTGATATTCGTTATTTCCTATCAACGCTATCCGCAACGGTTGCGTTTCACATTAGGACTGAAAGTACTCCGAAAGATATTCTCTTATTCGGCCTATCAATTCTTGTTTAACGTGATTAACTATTTCAGCCGCAATCTGGATAAACTGCTGATTGGTAAATATATGAGTATGTCAGCACTAGGATACTATGAAAAATCCTACCGCTTGATGATGCTCCCTCTGCAGAATATTACGCAAGTCATCACACCGGTCATGCACCCCATCTTCAGCGATTTCCAGAATGACAAGGAAAAGCTGGCAACATCCTATGAACGCATTGTCCGTTTTCTGTCATTCATCGGTCTGCCACTCAGCGTACTGCTTTTCTTTACGGCGGAAGAGGGAACACTGATTATTTTTGGTGATCAATGGCTGCCTTCAATTCCAGTATTCCGGATACTTTCACTTTCAGTCGGTATTCAGATCATACTCTCCTCTTCAGGCTCTATTTTTCAGGCAGCAGGAGACACACGAAGCCTCTTTGTCTGCGGACTCTTTTCGTCCATACTTAATGTGACCGGAATGCTGGCAGGGATATTCTATTTCGGCACACTGACAGCTGTAGCAATATGTATCGTGATAACTTTTACTATCAATTTCGTACAATGCTATTGGATGATGTATCGTATGACATTCAAAAGAAGTGTATGGCCGTTCGTCCGGCAACTCATTCCTCCACTGATGACAAGTATATTAATAGCTCTTTGTCTGACACCCCTGCAATACGCTTTGGAAGGGATGAATATTTTTATTACACTCATATTGAAAAGTCTCGTTAGTTTTATTATCTTTGGGACATATATACAAACAACACACGAATACAATATTATCGAAAAAGTAAGAAGTATCATAACAAACAATAGACATATATGAAAATAGCATACATTTATCCAGCATTAAACACTATAGGAGGTGCTGATAGAGTAATTACAGAGAAAGCTAATTATTTTGCTGAAGTACGTAATGATGAAGTATACATCATCACCGTTCACCAAAATAATGTGCCTATCTATTTTCCTCTTTCTCCCAAAGTGAAACATATAGACTTGAATGTCAACTTTCTAGAGCAATATAATCATTCTCTTCCGGTAAGAGCATACAAATATTTCAGCTATCTACACAAATACAAGAAACTTTTATCACAATTACTTTGCTCCATTCAACCGGATATTGTCCTGACAACTATCAGCCGGGATATTGACTTTTTACATTCAATCAAAGATGGAAGTAAAAAGATAGCTGAAGCACACGTAGCCAAACCTTATCTCCGCAATATCCATCAGTTAATCAACCGTGGAGGTGTATACAAACTTATTGGTCAACACTGGATTAAAAAGATGGAACAAAACATCCGGAAGTTTGACGCATTAGTGGTACTGACAGACAGGGATGCCCGACTTTGGGAAGGCATAAAAGTTTGTACTGTTATTCCTAATTCACTCCCCTTCTACCCTGAGCAAAGCAGCAACTGTATGCAAAAAAAAATCATCAGTGTAGGGCGTCTTGACGAACAAAAAGGATATGATATGCTGGCAGAGGCATGGGTCAGTGTACATACCAAACATCCAGACTGGACGCTGACCATTTATGGTTCAGGCAGGATAGACCAAAAAACGAATAGTATTATCAAACAATACCACATGGAAGATTCATTCCTGATCGTACAACCGGTAAAGAACATCATAGATAAATACTTGGAAAGTTCCATCTATGTGATGAGTTCGCGATTTGAAGGATTCGGGATGGTACTTGCAGAAGCTATGGCATGTGGCGTTCCATGCATCTCATTCGATTGCCCCTACGGCCCCTCAGATATTATTAAAGATGGCGAAGATGGACTTCTGGTTGCTAATGCAAATATAGAACAATTAGCTCAAAAGATATGCCATTTGATAGAACATGACGACGAACGAAGTCGGATGGGTACTAAAGCAAAAGAGAACATCAAAAGATATTCCCGTGAAACAATCATGGAGAAATGGGCGAAATTATTTGACCAACTACTCCGTCAGTAACAAGATTATCCTTTTATGAAAATACTATTTCTTATATTCCATGGATTTGAGGAATTCAACGGAATCAGCAAAAAGATACGCTATCAAGTAAAAGCGCTAAAAGAATGCGGGGTAGATGTAGATATCTGCTGGCTAGACGATGCGGGCAATCGCAAACGCCGTATGATAAACGAAAATGTGCTACAAGACTATGGTGCCGGAATAAAAGGGAAAATTCTGAAACGTACAGCATTAAACTGTATATATCGTTATATAATAGAGAATAATGTTCAGCTCGTTTATGCACGTTCCGACCACAATACGACTCCTTTTTTAATTCATCTATACCGGAAACTGAAACAGAAAAGAGTAAAAATAGCCTTGGAAATCCCGACCTACCCTTATGACCAAGAGTATAAAGGTCTTCCATTTGCCTATCAAAGAGTACTATTCATGGACAAATGTTTACGAAAAAGAATGGCGAAATATGTAGATAAAATAATCACATTCTCCAATGATAAAGAAATTTTCGGGCGAACTACGATCCGCATATCCAATGGAATTGATTTCAGCGAAATTCCACTGAAAAAAAATCTCCCCATACCCGAGAATGAGATACATCTGATAGCAGTAGCCACTATTCACCCATGGCATGGTTTCGATCGTGCCATAAACGGATTGGCATCGTATTACAAACAGCCACATCAGGAAGAAGTATTTCTCCACATTGTAGGACAGGGAGTACCCGAAGTAATAGATAGATACCATCAGCTTATCAAAGAAAATGGATTGGACAAACATACAATCTTTCATGGCCCACTCTTTGGAGAAGCACTCGATGACGTATTCAATCATTGCCAACTCGGAATAGGAAGTTTAGCACGTCACCGAAGCGGAATCACCCATCTGCGCTCATTAAAAAACAGAGAATATACCGCCCGCGGTATTGCATTTGTATACTCGGAGATTGACGATGACTTCGAGAATATGCCCTATGTAATGAAAGTTCGTCCCGACGAATCCCCTCTTGACATCCACGCATTGATAACATTCATGAAATCTGTATCGTTATCCAGCCAAGATATACGAAGCTCCATTGAACAAACACTGTCATGGAAAGTACAAATGAAACGTGTAATTGATAACATATGAAAGCGAATCAGATAAAAATACTATATATAATTGATGATCTGTACTCACAAGGAGGAATGCAACGTGTACTCACACTAAAAGCAAACTATCTGGCCGAAGTACTGGACTATGATGTCACTATTGTACTGACAGAAGAAAAAGAATTGCCATTCTTTTACCCGCTTTCTCCACTAGTAAAGACGGTGAATCTTGATATTAACTTCTATCGTATGTACAATCAAACGTCCATGCCCCTCAAGGTTATAAAGTACAAATATTATATGAGACGATACAAAAAAATGTTGGAAAAAGTACTCATGGAAACTCGTCCGGACATTACCGTATCACTGCTACGAAAAGATATCAACTTCCTCAACTCAATAAAGGATGGCAGCCGAAAAGTAGGAGAAATTCATTTCGACAAAAGTAATTACCGGATATTTAACGGTCCCCTACCACACCCCATCCGTCAATGGATATCAAGACTATGGATGAGACAATTGATCAGGAAGTTAAAAAAACTAGACCGTTTTGTAGTTCTTACCAATGAAGATCGTGAACAATGGACAGAACTTGACAATGTCATCTGCATCCACAATCCCGCTTCTTTCAGAGATATGCCCCAACATTCTACAGAAGAGAACAAACTGGTCATTGCTATAGGCAGATATACATATCAAAAGGGATTCGACCTGCTATTTCCTGCCTGGAAGATTGTAACAGAAAAACACCCGGACTGGACGCTTCATATTTACGGTGGTGGCGAGCAGAAACAATACAGAGCACAAGTAAACGAGTTAGGCATCAGCAAAAACTGCCAACTACATAAAGAGACGCAGGAAATCGCCCAAAAATTGGCCGAAAGTTCACTTCTTGTACTTTCATCAAGATACGAAGGTATGCCTATGGTATTAGGAGAATCTATGGCTTGCGGTGTGCCTCCGGTGGCATTTACTTGTCCTTGTGGTCCGAGGGATATCATCACTGACGGCGAAGACGGCCTCTTGGTAGAGAACGGCAACAGTCAAGAATTGGCAGAGAAAATATGCTATCTTATAGAACATGACGAAATACGTAAACAGATGGGTAAACGCGCCATTGAGAACGTGAAGCGTTTTTATATAGAAAATATCATGCCTCAATGGGACAATTTATTTAAAAGTCTAATTGTAAACCAATAAAGAAAGCTATGAATATACAGTCAATCTTCACCGCTATCCAGTACAAAGTACGCTATGGCAGTATCGTAGAATGGTACAATTTCTGGTATATTGTACTCAGACGACGGCAAAAAATAATCCCTGAAGTAGCTTCTATCGATGAAACTATCAAGTGTATTGTGGAAGGCAGATACTCTGTCAGCCGCTTCGGAGATGGTGAACTATTACTTACGAACCCGAACAAAGAAATTGGTTTTCAAAAGGGAGACACAGCATTGGCACAACGTCTCACAGAGGTATTGACTAGTCACGATGAGGGACATTTGGTTTGCATATCTGATGCTTTCACCAAGCTATACCGTTATAACCGGAAAGCACGCCGTTTCTGGCGTACGCATTTCTTTTTATATGGCTCATGGTGGGACAATCTGCTGGTATCCGACCGCACTTATTACAATACATTTGTCACCCGCCCCTATATGGACTTTGCATCCAAAGATGATTGCGGGAGGTGGTTTCACGACATGAAACAGATTTGGGACAAACGGAATGTTGTCTTTATCGAAGGAGAAAAGAGCCGTTTGGGTGTAGGTAATGACCTTTTTGACAATGTGCCCACTATCCGCCGTATCCTCTGTCCGCCACGAGATGCATTCAATCAATACAAAGATATCTTAACAGAAGCCTGCAAACTAGAGAAAGATGTTTTATTCCTTATCGCCTTAGGCCCCACAGCCACTGTACTGGCTTATGATTTATTTAAAGCTGGGTATCAAGCAATTGATGCAGGGCACGTAGATGTAGAATACGAGTGGTGGCGAATGGGCGCACGACGAAAAGTGAAACTGGAACGAAAATATGTAAACGAAGCTGCAAACGGAAAAAAAGTAGCTGATGCCGGAGAAGAATATCAAAAACAAATTATCGCAGTCATTCACTGAAAACAAAGAAAGATACCTTCATGAGAATCGTATATTATCTCCCATCATTATATGCCCCCGGAGGGCTGGAACGTATTATTACGTTTAAGGCCAACTATCTGGCGGAGCACTTCAAAGAATATGAAGTGTATATCGTGACTTCCGAACAAGTAGGAAAGAAACCATACTTCGCTCTTTCGCCTAAGGTGAAGCACATTGATCTGAACATATCGTTCGATTGGCCATTCGAGCAATCACGCTTCGAAAAGCTGATCAAATATCCATTCCGATACTTACGGTTCAAAAGACGCTTTACCCGTTTACTTATGGAACTGCGACCTGACATCACGTTGTCAACTCTGAGAAGAGAGCTGAACTTTATCAACGAGATAAAAGACGGCAGCGTAAAAATCGGAGAATTTCATGTCACTCGTAACTCTTACGGGATAGGTAGCGCAACAAACGGCAGTTTTGCCAAACGCTTCTTACAAAGGAAATGGGAGAATGCATTCGCCAAAAACCTAAGTAAACTGACACGACTTGTAATCTTGACACATGAAGAGGCTGATAATTGGCCTGAATTATCAAATAAATGTGTCATCCCCAATCCAATCATCACTCCAGTTCGTTACGTTTCAGACTGTACTTCCCGCAATGTCATAGCCGCAGGCAGATATGCACCACAAAAAGGATTTGACCTGCTTATTGAAAGTTGGAGCATAGTAGCGCAAAAACATCCGGAATGGACACTTCGTATCTATGGAGACGGTTCGCTACGAGAAAGTCTACAAGAACAGATTAGTCAGTTGGGAATTGCGGATAGTTGCCTGCTGGAACATACCGTTACAAACATTGCCGACAAATATAGCGAAAGCTCTATCTTCGTCCTCTCGTCTAGATTCGAAGGTTTTGGTATGGTAATCACCGAAGCCATGGCATTCGGAGTTCCTCCAATCTCTTTTACCTGTCCATGTGGTCCGCGCGACATCATAACTAACGAAAAAAATGGATTATTGGCAGAAAACGGGAATGTCAAAGAACTAGCCGAGAAAATAATCTACTTGATTGAAAATGAAGAAGCTAGAAAAGCTATGGGAAAACAGGCTCTTGAAAGATCAAAGTTCTACCAAATGGAAAATATCGTCAAGGAGTGGATACAATTGTTTGAAGAAGTTATAAAGAAATAATCAAAAAAAGATAATATGAAATGGTATTCAAAATATCTACAAGTTTATGAAAAGCCCTTTGCAGCTGCTCCACAAGAAATCATCGACGAAGTGCGGGCAAATTTACATAAACTACAAAGTAATAATCCACTTGTCACCGTATCGTTAATAGGATATAATGAAGAAAAACATCTGCTGGCCTGCCTTTGGTCACTCAGTGAAATGAAGTGTAAGTATCCTGTAGAGATCATCGGAGTAGATAACGAATCAAAAGACCGCACAGCTGAGATTTTTCAAGTATGCGGTGTTCCTTATTATACAGAAACCCAGCACAGTTGTGGTTTTGCCCGGCTCTGCGGACTTAATCACGCACAGGGTAAATATCATATCAACATCGATTCAGATACAATGTATCCGCCTCATTATGTGGAAACAATGATTGATGCACTTGAAAAGACAGGAGCAGTGGCAGCAAGCGCATTATGGAGCTACATTCCTGACGCATCGCATTCTTGGCTAGGATTAAAATTCTATGAGACAGCACGAGATCTGCATCTATGGTTACAATCTTTCAAACGTCCAGAGCTAAGTGTACGCGGACTAGTATTCGCTTATCGTACAGAAGATGCCAAAAAGGTGGGCATTCGTACAGATATTAAACGGGGCGAAGACGGATATTTGGCACTGCAACTTAAAGCATATGGGAAAATAATTTTTATACGCAATCGAAAAGCAAGGGCAGTAACCGGGTATGGGACTGTAGGAGCAGACGGAAGTCTCTTTAATAGTTTTCGTGTACGTGCAATCAAAGCAGTGAAAAGCGTAACCGAATTATTCACTAAAAAGAATGATTATAAGGACGAGGAATCAAACTTGATAAAATAAAGATAAAAAGCAGTTCTTATTTTATCTGACAAGCATTACTATAAACAAACAATTGATATATGAAAAAAAACTTATTCTCTTTGTGCATAGCAGGATTATTACTAACAAGCTGTATCAAACAGACTAATCTATTCATTGACAAAGGAGATATCATAACTTTCAAATTTGAAAAAGATAGAAATCCACAACTCTCCCACGACATAGAACTACGTTTATATGAAAACGGTAAAATAGCAGGATACCTTACCGAAAATATAGATGTCAGTAATTTAGTAGCAACATTTAGTGTAGAAAGAGGTAAATTATACATCGATAAAACCATACAGATAAGTAAAAAAACAGCTAATGATTTTAGCTATCCAGTATGCTATACACTGGAAGGAGAAAATCAGCAATCAATGAAATATACAGTGACCTTAGTTCCTTATACAGGACTTCCGGTAGTGACTATTTATACTGCCAACAATACACCACTCAAAGACAGAGAGAACTGGCTACCCGGCATTTTAGAAATAGATGGCATGGGTAAAATGAAATATTTCAAAGACTCCATTCAAGTAAAAGGTCGGGGAAACGGTTCTTGGAAATATCCCAAAAAACCATTTAATATAAAGCTGAACAAGAAATCGGAAATTCTGAATATGCCCAAACATAAAAGATGGAGTTTCCTTGCCAATTACAGAGACAGAACACTTTTAAGAAATGATGTTACTTTTCAGCTAGGATATATGGCTGACAATCTAGAGTGGACTCCCAAAAGCCAATTTGTAGAAGTTATTTTTAACGGAGAGTATCAAGGTAACTTCCAATTGTGTGAACAAATCAGAGTAGACAAAAATAGAGTTAATATAAAAGAGTTGACTAAAGATATAATAGAAAAAGATAAAATAACAGGGGGATATTTGTTAGAATATGACAGATACTATGATGAAGTAAACCGATTCAAAACAGATATCAATCAATGGCCTGTTAACATAAAAGCTCCTGATGAAGATGAGTTAAATTCAATGCAATTGGAATACATCAAAAATTACACAAACACAATAGAGCAACTACTTAATCAAGAAGAGTTTACGATGCTCTATGATGAATATATAGAGATAAATTCATTCATAGATTACTGGCTAGTGGAAGCCTTAGTAGGTAATAAAGAATTAAGCAATATCTATAGTGTATACTGTTAAAGACTTTGAAAAGAAATTATGTGCTGGTCCTTTGTGGGATTTTGATTTTACAACGTTCACTATCGAATCAGGAAATAGCAATACAGGAGCTGTCTGGTACAAGTATCTTTTTAAGGACCCTATATTCAAAAATAAAGTAAAACAACGCTTTACAGATTTGAAATCAAGATTTACCACTATTCCACAATACATTGATAAACAAAGTGATTTTTTGAATGCCTCAGTAGAAGCAAACTGGAAAATATGGCCGATAGATATTTCTTTATTTGGAGAAGCAACTCTCAATAAAGATGAAACACTCCCATATCAAGAAGCCATTGAACGAATGAAATCCATTTATCAAGCAAGATTGGAATGGTTAGAAACTGTAATCAACAACTTATAACTTTTTACAGCTATGAACGAAACTCTCACTCTCATCCTCGAAATCCTCTTCTGGTTCGCCCTGTTCATGGTGTTCTACACCTATCTGGGCTACGGCATCGTCCTCTACGCCCTCGTCAAGCTGAAAGAGCTTTTCGTGAAACCCGTGAAACGGGTGCTGCCACCGGACAGTGACCTGCCGGAAGTAACCCTCTTCATCACCGCCTTCAACGAAGAAGACGTGGTGGACGAAAAGATGGAGAACAGCCTCGCTCTGGACTACCCTGCGGACAAACTCCGCATCGTCTGGGTGACGGACGGAAGCGATGACGGCACAAACGACCGTCTCCAAACCCGCTGGAACGGAAAAGCAACCGTCTACTTCCAGCCGAAACGGCAGGGAAAGACAGCCGCCATGACACGAGGAATGACACTCGTCCGGACCCCGCTTGTCGTCTTTACGGACGCCAACACAATGGTCAACAGCGAGGCAATCCGTGAAATCGTACTGGCTTTTCAAAACCCGAAAGTGGGCTGCGTGGCAGGAGAAAAACGTATAGCCGTACAGACGAAGGACGGAGCAGCCGCCGGAGGCGAAGGCATCTACTGGAAATACGAATCGACACTGAAAGCGCTCGCCTCCCGTCTCTACTCAGCTGTAGGCGCTGCCGGAGAACTGTTTGCCGTCCGCCGCGAACTCTTCGAACCGATGGAACCGGATACGCTGCTCGACGACTTCATCCTCTCTCTCCGCATCGCCATGAAAGGATACACCATCGCCTACTGCACCAATGCCTACGCCATCGAAAGCGGATCGGCAGATATGGGTGAAGAGGAAAAACGAAAAGTGCGCATCGCTGCCGGAGGATTACAGTCGATCTGGCGTCTGCTCCCGTTGCTGAATCCTTTCCGTTACGGAATCCTGAGTTTTCAGTACACGTCGCACCGGGTATTGCGCTGGTCTGTCACTCCATTCCTGCTGTTTGCGCTGTTACCACTGAATATAGTCGTTTTGCTATTGGGCGAATCTCCCCTGTTTTATGGCACCCTGCTGGGGTTACAGATTCTTTTCTACGGAATGGGATACTGGGGATATTACCTCTCTACCAGACAAATAAAGAATAAAGTACTGTTTATTCCCTATTATTTCTTATTCATGAACGTGAATGTGCTCAAAGGAATCGACTATCTGAAAAGAAAAAAAGGAAGCGGCGCCTGGGAAAAAGCAAAACGTGCCGAAAAATAAGAACAGAGAATCAAATATTTTGCTATCTTTGCATGAAACAGAATCTTATAAATCTAATCGGACAAGCATGAACAGAACATTACATGAGGCAGATAATGCGCAAAGAATACTGAAGTTGACCGCCGACACCATGCTATTAGTCGATAGAAATGGCATTTGCATTGATATTGATATTCATAGCAATTTATGGTTTTTACAAGAAGAGAGGCTTTTAGGAAAAAATATATTCGAACGTATGCCCGAGCATACCCGTGAGAAGGTTTACAGCACCTTCCAGACCGTGCTTCGAGAACAGCGAAGCATCAGCAAGAACTACAAGCTGGAACTGGAGGATAATACCTATTATTTCAAGTGTATCATGTATCCTTACGATGACATGGTGCTCTGCCAATATCGGGACATCACCCAGCGAAGCAACGTGAAACGCCAGCTGGAACAGGTAAACCGAAATCTGAGGGAGATACAGAAAGTGGCTCAGATCGGACAGTGGATGTACAACACTCGCAACAATGTCTTCTATTATATGGGCTACACCGGAGTGTTATGCGAGGAATCTTCCAGAAGCATCTCTCTGGAGAAATATCAGGAATTTATTGTCGAAGAAGACCGCATGAGCTTCACCAACTGGTGCCGGAAAAATGAGGAAGGACTCAACGAAGATAGCATCAGCTATCGGGTCCGTGTCGCCGGAGAGATTTATTATATGCGCCTTCAGGCTTATCTGCGAGACGAACTACCGAACGGCAGCTGCAACATCGAAGGTTACATCCAGAACATCACTGACATACAGCGTCGCAGAAACGACATCAACACGCTGACGCACGCTATCAACAACGCAAAGGAGAGCATCTTCGCCGCCAAAGAGGACGGTACGCTGATCTTCGCCAACCGCCAGTTCCTCCACAACCACGGCATCCCGGAAAGTGAGGAGATCGGCAAGCTGAAAATCTATGAAATCGCCGGCGACATGAACACGCAGAAAGACTGGCATGAACGCTGCAAGGATATCCTGCACGGAGGAAGCAGAAGTTTCGTCGCCCATCATCCTTCGAAGGTCAGCAAGAATATATTGGCTTACGAGGGAATCATGTACAACGTCACCAATGACTCCGGTGAAGAAAGTTACTGGTCATTCTCCCACGACATATCCGAACGACTGCACTACGAAGCGCAAATCAAACGGCTCAACCTGATCATGGATACTACCATCGACAACCTCCCCGCCGGAATTGTCGTCAAGGAGATCAACAACGATTTCCGATATATCTACCGTAACCGGGAATCGTACAACCGGAATCTGTGCATCGGCGAATCTATCGGCAAGAATGACTTCGACTACTATCCTCCCGAAGTGGCAGAAAAGAAAAGGGAGGAAGATACACTAGTTGCCACCACCGGACAGGGACTGCACTGGACAACCGAAGGGAAAGACAAAAACGGAAACGAGATCATTCTCGACAAACGGAAAATACGGGTGGACGGAGACGAACTTTCCTCCCCCATCATCGTCAGCATCGAATGGGACATCACGGAGCTGGAAAAAATCAAACGGGAACTTCAGACATCCAAAGAGAAAGCCGAAATGTCGGACAAACTGAAGTCTGCTTTCCTCGCCAACATGAGTCATGAAATACGCACACCTCTGAATGCCATCGTCGGCTTCTCACATCTGATAGCCGAAAGTGAAAATAAGGAAGAACGTAAAACATTTTATGAGATTGTCGAAGCCAACAACGAACGTCTGCTGCAACTGATCAACGAAATTCTTGATCTTTCGAAGATCGAATCGGGCATTATCGAGTTCACCAGCGCACCGGTAAATATCCATAGCCTGTGTAAAGAGGTGCATGACGCCCACGTATTCCGCACGCCGCAAGGGGTACAACTGATCTATGAGCCATCCGAAAACGGACTGGTGATAGAAACTGACAAGAACCGGGTGTTCCAGGTGTTCTCGAATCTGATAGGTAACGCATTCAAATTCACGAAGGCAGGCAGCATCAGTTACGGATATAAACTGGTGGGCAATCAGATCGTTTTCCACGTGACTGATACCGGTACGGGCATCGAACCGGAGAAGATAGGACGTGTGTTCGAACGTTTCGCCAAGTTGAACAACTATGCGCAGGGGACGGGACTCGGACTGTCTATCTGTAAAACAATTGTCGAACGATTGGGAGGTGAAATCTCCGTTTCTTCGGTGGTAGGTCAAGGGACGACTTTCACGTTCACCCTGCCTTACGAGTCGGAACAATCGATCGACACGGGTTCTATAAAGATTGACACGGCTTCTACGGAGACGTCAGTAGAAACGCCTGTCAAGGAGGATTCTGAAAAGACTTCCGGAAATACGGACGATAATAGTTCCGATAGTATTTCCGCCAATGCCTCTCCAAGCCAGCGGACTATTCTGATAGCGGAAGATGAGGACAGTAACTTCGATTTGCTGAAAGCTATTCTTGGAAGAAAGTACAGGCTTATACGTGCACGGGACGGTATGGAGGCCGTTACCTCATACGATGAAGCGAAGCCGGACCTTATTCTGATGGATATCAAAATGCCTAATCTCGACGGTCTGGAGGCTACGAAGATCATTCGTGAGCTCTCTCCTACTGTGCCCATTATCGCACAAAGTGCTTATGCTTATCAACAGGATCAGATCGCTGCAACGGATGCCGGATGCAGCGACTTCATCGCCAAGCCGATCTCGCAAGCGAAGCTCAAGGATATGATTAATAAATGGTTACCATAAAATGAAAGCCTTATATAGATTACTTTACTACCTGTCTATCCTGCTGACGAGTATTCTGGCAGGTTTCACATTAGCCGGAGCCTTCGCCGGAGATGCTTCGCCGGAGGGCTTTAAGCTGATGCCCTTTATCGGATTGGTTCTGCCGATACTTTTGCTGGCTAATGTCATCTCTGCCATCTATTGGACGGTTCGCTGGCGATGCTGGGTTTTCATTCCTTTAATCGCCATACTGGGAAATTGGGGGTATCTGACCCGTGTCCTCCAGTTCCCGCTTTTTGATTCGGCTTCCCAACCGAATACTGAATCTTCGTTTCTGAAGAAAAACGAAAGGGACACCGAATCAGCACTGACTATTGCCACCTATAACGTTAACAGCTTTAATCACGAGCACACAGGTTTCTCATGCAAGCAAATCGCTGCTTACATGAAGGAGCTCGGTGTAGATATCTTCTGTTTTCAAGAGTTTGGGATCAATCATGAATTTGGTATTGACAGTCTTCGCACCGTTCTTTCCGAATGGCCGTATTACTATGTACCTTCTTCTCCTGCTGGGGAGAGTCTTTTGCAACTGGCTGTGTTCAGCCGTTATCCTATCAAGGAGAAGCAGCTCGTCACCTACCCAAATTCCAACAACTGCAGCCTGTGGTGTGATATCGACATTAACGGCCAAACAATCCGTCTGTTCAACAATCATCTGCAGACTACGGAAGTCAGCCGCAACAAGCGCAAACTGGAAAAAGAACTTCGTGCGGATGATACCGACCGTGCGGAACGTGCCGCTCTCACCCTTGCCGATGGTCTGCACGAGAACTTCAAGAAACGTGCCGCACAAGCTGAACATATCAATCAATTGATTTCCGCTTCTCCCTATCCCACCCTGGTATGTGGTGACTTCAACTCTCTCCCTTCTTCATATGTATATCAAACGGTAAAAGGAGAAAAACTGAATGATGGTTTTCAGACCTGCGGACATGGGTACATGTACACTTTCCGATATTTCAAGCATCTGCTGAGAATCGACTATATCCTCCATTCGTCTGAGTTTCAAGGGGTGGATTACTTCTCTCCGGATTTGGAGTATAGTGATCATAATCCGGTGGTGATGAGAATGAGGTTATGATCTAACAACAAAAAACAGTCTCATGACTAACCTAAAGGCTATTAAAAAGCAAAAATAAGACTAGTTCAAATCTGCACTCATATAAATTTCCCCCTTATTTAACCTATTCTATGAATGAGTAAAATAAGGGGGAATATCAAAATCAAGGTTTTAACCTATAAGATTCCATGTGTTTTAAGACTGAACTCACTTCTTGTACTATCTTATAGCATACTAATTAAAAATATAACGTAAGCTAAATTGTACAGAATAAGTGGAATTGAAACTTTGATAATTTCTAAAACTGGATGTTAATCGTTCACCATTATTAGTATTAAAATGGTAAGCTCCATTTGAATAATTAAGAATAGATGTCGAATTTAATTGTTTATATAGTCCCCACTTGTGGTTTAAAAGATTACCTACATTTTCTATATCAACACCAAACTGAAGTGTATTACGTTTTCCTCCCACTTTCACATAAAAATCTTGCATAAACTTAACGTCAAACTGATGTCTCCATGGCATTATACCACCTCCACGTTTTGCATATTCGCCTTTATGTTTCTTCAAGTAAGAATCCTGGTTGATAAATGCCCAAAAGTCATTTCTCTGTGCATCTGCTGAATATTCAACTGATTTACCATTCTCTTTGTATGTAGAAGCTGTAAAATTCCAATCATTCAATTCTTCTCTTGAAGCAGGTATATAAATCAAACTGTTAGCACCATAACCATCTCCAATTACATTTTTATCAAAAGTGTATGAGTAACGAGTATAAGACCATGAACCGCTATATCCGATCTGGCTACCATCATATATTAATGAAATTGCAGAAGCAAAATGTTTACCGTATTCTTTACGATAACCAATAGTAGCAATTATACGGTCAGGAGCCACATAACTTCCATACCCCAATTCATGATCGTTAATACCATTTACTGAATAAGTTCCTGTTTTATAAGAGCTTGTCACTTGATCTCCCAAACCTTCTGTATAAGATTTAGCATGTGAGTGAGTATAGGCAAAAGACATATTCAAACCACAGCTAAATTGCTTAGCCAACTGTGCCGAAATAGAATAATAATATGCCTTATTACCAGCATTCTCTATAAGATAAACAGAATTAGGATTCCATTTCTCTCCATACTTCTTACGGATATCATAACGTGATAGTTCAATAGTCTCCGTAGGTTCTTTATAGCTCTTATCTGTGACAACAGCAGGATTTATATCTCTATTATAAATACCTTCCAATGTAAAGTCAATATCTCCCGGAAGTTTTACATCTAAAGCTAAAGAAGTCTTCCAAGTAGAAGGCATTTTCAAATCTTTATCAATAATTGTTGGAGTTGAAGGCACTGCAGGATCTTTAGGATCAAAACCATTAGGATAAAGATCACTTAAGATATCTTTGACGTTATTGTGATAGTTTGGTTGATTTATACCACGGTTCTTAGCCTCTTCCAAATTATTATAGAAGGTTGTAGTTTGTCCTACTCCGGAATTACCAACAGTAGATACAAGCCATACGAACGGTAAACGTCCAACAAAAATCCCAGTTCCTCCACGCAACACATATTTACGCTCACCCGTAATATCCCAATTGAATCCTACACGTGGTGAAACAGAGATGCGACTTGAAGGTAACTGATCTGTCGAATAGTGTACACCATCAGCAAACTCCAACTTATTAAATGCTGCATTAAAGTTATTATCTAATGAAGGATATTTAGGCATTTCAAAACGAATACCAGCAGTTAGCTTAAAATTTTCACTAATATTCATTTGGTCTTGGATATATGCTGAATATTGTGTATATCTCATTTTTGCCTTGAAATGGGACAGATCTTTCGAATTAGAATGGGTGATACCAAAAGCTGCAGGTTTTCCACCAGCAAAGAAATCATCCATAGAGGAATACACATAATACCCATTTCCTGCTTGCATATAGCCATTGATCGCATCTGTCATTTCAAACTGCAAACCACCTGTAAAGTTATGAATTCCTGTAGACCATAACAATTCATCTGTTATAACAGTTGTCTTAGTTTGGGCCAAATTTCCAACAGTAAAGATGTCGGGACCAAAAGAAGCATATAAAGCTCCATCTTTCAGAATATCTACCGTCGGCATATCTTTCCCTTCATAAGAACGAGGTTCGTCCTGAAAAGAATAAGTGGCACGCAACACATTATTAAGTTTACCGCCCATCCATTTCGAATTCCACTCTCCTGCAACGGAAGTAAAATTCTTATCCTTATAATAACGAGAATTCTCGAATGTCAGTGCATAACGAGAACCACGTCCATTACCAGCTTTTACTCCCTCACTTTCAAGTCCTGGATAAATTTTACTAGCAGTCATCGGACTGACAGATGTACTTGGAGAGTTAGAATCTTTTGTATGACTCCGAGTAAAACGAACATTGATCTTATGATTATCATTAATATTCCAATCTATACGGGCCATCAATTTATAAGCTGGAGTTGACACAAAATAATCACCATAACGTCCCAACTTATATCCTTGCTTTGACATAAATTCACTAATCTGATTCATATCAGAGGCCATTGGGCGATAATAATCTCCTGTATTCCAATCTTGATCAACACTTGTTCTCGCTTTTGCTGTAGGACCAGCCGTCACATTATCCTCATACTCACCATTCACGAAAAAGAATAGTTTATTCTTAATAATAGCTCCACCTAAACTAGTCCCATAAGTATAGTATTGCGACTTCGAACGAACCAAAGTGTAATCATCAACATGGCTTCCTTTTAAATTCTGATTATTCAAATATGTATAAACATTCGCCTTAAATTCATTATCACCGGAACGAGTTACGGCATTGATAGCCCCCCCGGTAAAACCACTCTGACGAACGTCATAAGGAGTCACCGATACCGAGATCTGTTCCAATGCATCTAGCGAAATAGGGGAACCACCACCAGGCAAGTTAGCACCAATGCCAAATGAGTTATTAAAAGCAGCACCATCCACCGTAACATAAGATTGTCGGAAATTTCCACCACCTACTGCAAATCCATTTGCTGTAACAGAAGATTGAGGAGATAAACGCATGATGTCATTCATACTCCTACTCACAGTAGGAATAGCAGCTATAGCCTCGCGGTTGACATTTGTAATAGCTCCTGCCCGGTCAGATTTCATGTTACTATCTTTAGATGCAGTTATTACTACCTCATCCAATAACTCTGAACTTTCTTTTAAAGAAACATTTAACACATAGTTCTCTCCTAATGCAAGGTTTATTCCCTTGTAAATGGCTGACTGATAGCCGACATAGGTGATTTCGACTTTGTAAGGACCGCCTGTACGCATACCTTGCAGATTGAATTGCCCACTGACATTGGTCACTGTACCATAGCGGGTACCGGAGGGCTCGTGAATAGCAACGATCGTTGCTCCAATAATAGGTTCATCTTGTGCTGTTACTTTACCACTCATACTTGCTGTGGTAACTTGCGCACTCATCGTAGCAGTAATCAGTAACATTACGACCACTAAAAAAGACCGCATTCTCTTCAACATAATGTAATTTATTAGTTAATACTAATTGTTTGTTTCATTGAAACTGTGCACAAAGATAATTAATATTATTTAGACTTAGATGACAATTATGCTACATTCTTTTAAGAGAGATAAACATTTTATTGCTTTCGAAAACAATAAAGGCCCTGCAATGTTTGCAGAGCCTTTCACTTTCGTATATTAAGCGAGATTTAACTTGTAATCTGTCAGTAAATACTAGTCAGTCATTAGGTTTCTATAACGAACACGCTTCGGCTCTTCATTGCCTAGACGCTTCAATTTGTTTTCCTCATATTCTGAATAGGAACCTTCAAAGTAGAATACATTAGAGTCTCCTTCAAAAGCGAGGATATGCGTACAGATACGATCAAGGAACCAACGGTCGTGAGAGATGACTACCGCACACCCTGCAAAGTCTTCCAAACCTTCCTCCAAAGCACGAAGGGTGTTCACGTCAATGTCATTGGTCGGCTCATCGAGCAGCAGAACGTTACCTTCTTCTTTCAGAGCGATCGCCAGATGCAGACGGTTTCTTTCACCACCGGAAAGAACACCACAAAGTTTTTCCTGATCGGCACCGGCAAAGTTGAAACGGGACAGGTACGCACGTGCATTGATATCACGTCCACCCATACGGATCAAATCATTACCACCGGAGATTACCTGATAGACGCTCTTGTTCGGGTCAATGTCTTTATGCTGCTGGTCTACATAGGATACCTTTACGGTCTCTCCTACTTCAAACTCACCTTTATCTACCGTTTCCAATCCCATAATCAGACGGAAAAGAGTTGTTTTTCCTGCACCGTTAGGACCGATGACACCGACAATACCGTTAGGAGGAAGCATAAAGTTCAGATCATCGAACAGCAGTTTGTCGCCGTATGCCTTCGCTACGTGTTTTGCCTCGATTACCTTATTACCCAGACGGGGACCATTCGGGATAAAGATTTCCAGCTTCTCTTCTTTCTCCTTCAAGTCTTCATTCAGCAACTTGTCGTATGAATTAAGACGGGCTTTTCCTTTCGCCTGACGAGCTTTCGGAGCCATGCGCACCCATTCCAACTCACGTTCCAGTGTTTTACGACGCTTGCTGGCGGTCTTTTCTTCCATTTCCATCCGTTTGGTCTTCTGTTCCAGCCAGGATGAGTAGTTTCCCTTCCAAGGGATACCTTCGCCACGGTCGAGTTCGAGAATCCATCCGGCAACGTGATCAAGGAAGTAACGGTCGTGAGTTACGGCGATAACTGTACCTTCGTATTGCTGCAAATGTTGTTCCAGCCAGTCGATAGATTCAGCATCCAAGTGGTTGGTAGGCTCATCGAGCAACAGGATGTCCGGTTTCTGCAACAACAAACGGCAAAGAGCGACACGACGGCGTTCACCTCCGGAGAGATTCACCACCGGCTGATCTTCGGGCGGACAACGGAGCGCATCCATCGCACGTTCCAGTTTACTGTCCAGATTCCATGCATCAGTTGCGTCGATGATATCTTGCAATTCTCCCTGACGGGCGAAAAGTATATCCATCTTGTCCTGATCTTCATAATACTCGGGCAAACCGAATTTCTGATTGATTTCTTCGTATTCTGCCAGTGCGTCAACAATCGGTTGCACACCTTCCATTACTACTTCTTTTACTGTCTTTGTGTCGTCCAGATAAGGTTCTTGTGCCAAATAGCCCACAGAATATCCCGGAGAGAAGACCACTTCTCCCTGATAGGATTTCTCCAGACCCGCGATAATCTTCAATAAGGTAGATTTACCGGAACCGTTCAGACCGATAATACCAATCTTCGCTCCATAGAAGAACGACAGGTAAATGTCTTTCAGTACATTTTTATTTGGTTGGAAAGCTTTGCTCACTCCCACCATTGAGAAGATGATTTTTTTATCGTCAGCCATATATTAATGATTGTATATTGTTGATAATGGCACAAAGATAAGAAAAATGTTTGAAATGCTTTGGAGTTCTAAAAAAATGTTCTACCTTTGCACCCGCAATTCGAAAGAAAGCATAAAGGATTGATTCAGTAGCTCAGCAGGTAGAGCACAACACTTTTAATGTTGGGGTCCTGGG
>ENA-ORNW01001042-ORNW01001042.1-human-gut-metagenome-genome-assembly--contig:-NODE-1042-length-22948-cov-3.262744_pt1 | contig 22948 bp, 25 predicted proteins | sample MGYA00242121_ERZ509034 | MGnify/ENA primary metagenome ERZ509034 (study PRJEB26280, sample SAMEA2338689) | human gut metagenome | biome: human gut; feature: human-associated habitat; material: faeces... | reverse complement strand
AATCGTACCGGTTTTCGATGCAGCCCCGCATATAATGACTGTTGCACAGATTGACGATAATGTCGGCATAGTCGCCGTACTCCTGTTCGGTCTTGATGTCGCTGCCTACGACCACGGCGACTTTCGTGCCGCGTATTTTGATATACTCGCAACCTTTCGACGGGGAGAGATGAAAGAGTTCGTCGCGCGAATCGATCGTTTTTTTACCGACATACCGTTTGATCTTCCGGTCCTCGATCAGGGCGGCTACGCTGATTGTTTTGTTGTTCGTGCTTTGGGCGGGCATGCCGACCAGCACGGAAATATTGTCGCAATAGGAGGCGATCTCTACAAGCGAATCTTCGCACAGGTCCAAAAACGAGACTTTGTTGAGCAGGTCGTAGGCAGGAGCGCCGCTGACGGCTTGCTCGCTGAATACCAGCAGGTCCACGCCCTGGGCTTTAGCCTGGTTGACACAACCGATAATCTTCATCTTATTCGCCTCGAAGTCACCGATTGTGTAGTTCATCTGTGCTAACGCTATTTTCATTGCCGCCGACGTTATAGATTAGTAATCCCTGCAAAGATACAATTTTTGTTTATACGTGCCACCTTTTTCCGTGTTCATCCTATAATAAATGGATCGAAGTTACGTTACTCCGAAAAGCCCGCAGCCACTAATCTTTATAAAAATCACACGGGCTATTGTTTAATTAAAATTTATCCCTATCTTTGCACCGTCAAACAAAAAACATGGTGCCATAGCTCAGTTGGTAGAGCAACGGACTGAAAATCCGTGTGTCCCTAGTTCGATTCTTGGTGGCACCACTTTTAGAGAAAGCAAAAAGAAGTAAACTCCTGATATTCAAAGAATATCGGGAGTTTTTGTTTTTAACCACTACGCAAAAAACAGCAAATTTCAACCTACTTCGGTGGAGCAAAAGGTGGAGCAAATCAGGAGATATTTCATCTCCACCTTTTGTCTTTGTTTGACACTGTTTGTCAGTATGTTACGTAACAAAATCCTCTCCACATTTCCATAATTTTGTATCACTTAAAACAGGTAGAAAAATGATGGAAAGAAATTCATTTAGTGTTTTGTTCTTCTTAAAGAAAACCAAACTATTGAAGAATGGTGAAGCCTCTGTATGTATGCGGATTACGGTTAATAATATTCGTTCTGAAACGAATATCCGTAAAAGCATTACCCCTTCCCTATGGAATCAGGCGAAAGAATGTTCTCGTGGTAAAGACCGCAAATCAAACGACCTGAACAGGTTTATCGAAGAAGCTCGAATCAAATTGTATAATATCCATGCTGATTTGAAACAGGAAGGTTTGCTCATCTCGGCTACTATCCTTCGCGATAAGTTCTTTGGTCTGGAAGAAAAGGAAGCCCCAAGAACCCTTATAGCCACTTTTCAGGAGCATAACAACCAATGTAGACAGTTAGTAGGTAAAGACTTTGCTCTGGTTACCGTTCGCCGCTACGAAAGTTGTAAACGGTATTTAGCCGAACTTATCAAAATCAAATATGACAAAGAAGATTTACCACTCAAAGATATAAACGGAGAGTTTATTCGGGCTTTTGATTTCTACTTGAAAACGGAAAAAGAATGTGCTCAAAACACCGTCATTCGCTATATGAAGTGCCTGAAAAAAATTACGAACCTATCTCTTGCCAATGAATGGATAAGCAAAGATCCGTTTATGGGAATAAAATTCCATGAGAAAGAAGTTCATCGTGAGTTTCTTACTTGGGATGAACTCCAAACTGTTATAAACAAAAAATTTGAATTATCTCGTATTGATTTGGTTCGGGATATTTTCATATTCTGTGCGTTTACCGGACTATCATTCATAGATGTAAAGCAACTAACATCAGAGCATATAGTAAAAGACCGAGAGGGAAATTATTGGATTCGCAAGGCTCGACAAAAGACTAAGAATATGTGCAATATCCCGCTGTTAGATGTGCCTTTAGCAATTATAGAAAAGTACAAAGGTTATCCCCTCTGCGAAAAACGAAATGTGTTGTTACCAGTTCCATGCAATCAAAAAATGAATAGTTATTTGAAGGAAATCGCCGATTTATGCGGAATTAAGAAGAATCTTAGCACTCATTCAGCCCGACATTCGTATGCCACGTCAGTGTGTTTAGCTAATGGTGTTAGCATTGAGAATGTTGCAAAAATGTTAGGTCATTCCAATATCAATATGACGAAACGATACGCACGTGTATTAGACCAAAGCATTCTAAATGATATGCAAAAAGTGGGTAGTAATTTGTCTGTATCAGGTATTTAAGAATAAAAATAGCAATATGAAAAAATCCTGATTGAGTATTATAGTTCTCAATCAGGATTTTTCATTTAGCCTACAAATGTAGGCTCATAGCCATTTAATAGCATCTGATAGCCTTGTAATAACACTTACACCCGATTTAAGAATAGGGCAAAACTCCCGTATCTCGTCGGTAGGTTGACCGGGTACAGGAAGAGATTTTAAGCAGTTCACAAATTGCGTATTATTTAACCAGTCTTTCCTTACTTCGGTTCTTTCCGCAAAGCGCGTTTATTTGCTTAGCAAAGTCCTCACTCTGTATCAGTTGTTCAAAGGTTTGCTTTTCGATGGCTACAATTTCCATATCACTATTGTTTTAGATTGCTATAAACTCCTTTCATTGCAATAATTTGCATCAAAGAAAGAGATAAAAATAACTGATTTTGAAAACTGTGTATGCAGTGGACTGAACTGGCTGCCGATGTCCGTGACGCTCACTCCAACCAACATATTTTTTCCTTTTTTCTCTGATAAACATCTTCTATATGGAGAGAATAAATAAGGCAACACTTTTGATAAATTTACTCTTTTTGTGGAGCAAAAAGGAAGAAATTTATCAAAACCCGCAGGGCTTGGTGTTGCCGTTTTAGGCTCGGAATATACCTTTGTGTTCAGAGAAAGAAAGGATTAATTAAGATTATTCCATTGAAAAATAAGATATTAGTTTGGTTATAGCTATTGTGAAGTTTTCGCCATCTATGCAGTAAAAGCCTAACTTCTTGGCAAATGTACTGCTTTTGAGGTTGGCACATTCAATGCCGATATGGTTAAAACCGTACTTTCGGGCTATTCCTGTCAGAAATCGGATAAAGTGTGTTCCGTGCCCTATCCGTTCTTTGCTAAAACTCAATCGGGCGATAATCAGGCAATCAGGTGGAAAACGGCTTTCAACCTTTCTAATACGCAAATATAAATCTACCCGGCTGTTTCTCCGGGTAACTATTATATTATCCACTGTCAGCTATACAAGCGATTTGCGATACTTAAAACGCTCCATCAGGTAGCGGTCTATATCGGCTCTTAGTTCCTCATATTCAGCCATCGTCTAATCCCTTTCTTCTTTTTCTTTTTATGTTTCTGTGCTTGTAATTCCTCCGCCGATGTTGCATCGTAATTATTGCCATCTCCCAATGAGAAAATAGATAATAGAGAATCGCCACTACCGTTATTTTGCTGATTATAAGAATGTTTTTTATCTGCCTTGCTATCAAGGTTGCAAGAAATATTGTTTTCTTTTTCACTGGATTGTATTATCTCTTTTTTCTTTTCGCCAGTAAAATATTGTTTTGGCTCTTTCAACTCCTGCTCCTGCATTTTCAGTTTATCGTCAATGCTTCCGTTCTTAATCGTGTTGTGATACTCAAACGATTCTGATAATTGGCGATTATAGCCGAACAATCTATCAAAGCCCTGTTCCGCTTGTTGGAACAGATTCACACGGTCGAAGCCACCTTTTATTACTCCGTTCTTGGTATTTTTGTGGTTGGTAAGGGGTGATAGCTTCTTTTTATTAGCTTGGTCTTTCCGGCTCACAATCAAATGGCAGTGCATATTCAGTTCGTTGTGGGAACGGCTACGGTCAAAATGAATTTTTCCGTAAAACTTTATATCCGCTTCGGATAGCCCTTTGTTGAAGTTCTTGGCATATTCAGGAATAAACACTTCCCGGATATACCGCTTCATGGCTTCAGCTTTCTCCTGTTCTGTATTACCCATCGCTTGAAGTTCCTTTTCCGATGGGCTGACATGGATAGCGTAAAACTTAGCATCTGTTTTCAAGAGTTGCCCGATATTGGTATCTATATCTTTAATGACCTTTGATTTATAGATATTATCCTCTGTCAGATTGAAAAAGCCATCGGTATAGATTCCTTTCTCCATCCGTTCCAAGTCTTCATGCTCCACGTATGAAGCTAATTGCCGACAACTACCCGCATTATTATATGTTCCTCCCGATGGCGGGGCAAAATCTATGTGCATGGTTCTATGTATTTATTAGATTGACGATTTCCGCTTTTAGATTCTCTTTCCGTTTGCCGTCCATCACGCCACAAGTTGATAACTCCGAATAAAGGTGTAGCAGTTGAAGCAGTTTTTTATAATCCCGTTGGTGTATCTGATACAGGGCGGTGAGTTGTTTTCCCTGCTGGTTGATTACATCGGCGTGTTTGCCGAACTGTTCACTTACTTTTTGCAGTACGGCTATTTGCTTCCCCTGACTGGTTTCCAATTGAGAAAGAATAAGCGTTTCTAATGTTTTACTGATGGTGTCAAACCGAACTACGATAGAATTAGCAGTTCGTATCATGGGGTTCAGTTGTTCTTCCTCGTAGTGTCGGATGAAGCGGATAATATCGTCTTGCCGTTTGTTTATTTTCGCCAGTTCTGATTTTACGGATTCCGGTGCTTCCGATGGGTTGATACACGCTTTATCAATATAGACAAATGCCAGCCTGACTATTTCCCCTTTTTTCAGTGAATAGCGTTTGCAGAGCTTATCTATTAGCTTTCCCGTTTGCCGGTCTATCCCGATGGTGGTAAGTGTGGATATATTATTGGTCTTATCCATGATTATAACTTTTTTATAAGGAAAATGAGATTCATTGAGTTGATTATAAGCGGAATACATTTTTAGCTTATAATCACTGTTATAAACGGTTACAAATGTAACCTCCTAAAGCCGAAGGCTTTGCCCCGCAGGGCAAGAGGGAAGAACAGGACTTGTCCAGTTCCCTCTTGCTTCATTTAGCGAAATGAGCCGAACCATAGGGCGAGGCGGTTTCTGCTAAATGGGGATTGTTAGCACTTCATCAGGTGGTAACATTACCCACCTTGTTTTGCAGTGATTTGCATATCGAGTTGATTTTCCTTTTTGAACCGTTCATAGGTCTTGCAATCGGCATTTTCTTGAATAAACATCCGGATGTCGGCTGCACGATAATAGGTCTTGTGGCTTATCGTAAAATAAGGAAGTTTGCCACTTGCCCGATACCGTTGCAGGGTTCGGAAAGATACTTTTAGCAGGAAAGCCATATCCTGATTGTCGAGTATCTTATCGTTTTCGTCCAGTACCTTGTCGGTATTGATAAGGGATTTCAGGTCTTGCCCGATTTCGGAGAGTTTTTTCGATAGCCGTTCCATCCACTTGTCGAAGTTTTCGTTGTCTATATACATTTTGCTTCATTTTTTAGTTCAACATTATTGTTTTCAATCGATTGATGAAGCAAAATTCGGCAAATGGGTGCAAATAAGTTAGGGGAGTAGATATACTACACCCCTAACAATTATTGATAAGTATCTGATTTATAGATAACCTTTCTTTTTACTTTCTTCGGTAATGGCTTTACGAAGTATGTCCAAAAACTCAGTGCGTTTATTGGCTTTACGGCAAATTACGTTATCGTGCTTTTTGTGGATGTCACCCAATTTGATATTAAATAGGTATTCAAAGGCTCTGCCAATTTCGGTTAGGGGTGATTCCGTTCCATTGTGGGTAACTACTCGTTTAGATAGGAAGATTCCGCTGACCAGTTCCATAATCTCCACAAGGTGGGTTTCATCGGTAAGATAGAGCGGTGAGGGTGGAAAGTTATTTTTTCGGTTTTGGAACTGAATCGGATATTTAATTCGCATATTAAGTATGCGAATTTCTGTGTTTATAACTTCTATCGCTTCATCAATAAGCAATAACAAAGCATTTTTCCCCCTGCTCAAATTGTACTCGATGTGATTTAAGCCTGTTAAGTCCAAAGGAGAGATAACGTAACAATACAGCGTAGTCCTGTTCATCTATGGCAACGCTTGCCAAATGGTTGGCAAGTTCTTGCAGTGCTGTTGTAAGGTCATTTACAACAGACTCTTTCTGTGAGCATTCCGACAATAGCCGGAAAAATCTCTGATCAGATAATTCTTTCATAATTCACGCAATTAAAGATGTCTTTTGATTCTGATATTCTGTTTCTTACTAATGGTATCATGATATAAACTCCCGTCAAACTCCTGATATAGAGCGTCCTTGTAGATTCCAACCAGTTTTTTGCTATAATCCTTAATTATCGAATTGGATTTTTGGGATAGGTTGGTCGCTAATATTCCGCTTCCCAATATGCCCGGATTACAGACTACTGTATCTTTCTTTATGGCGTTCATAATCAGTTCTGCACACGTATAATCCTTAATGCCTACCTTGTTAAACTTCTCAGACATGTATTTATTGAGTACCTGTTTATCGTTAATGGTCATGAATCCATACCACAACAAACACTTCATCCCCAATTTGGTAGCACCGATTAATACATCAAGATAAGTATGTCCATTGTTATTGGTTTTATCTATTTCATAAGGGTCAATATGTAGAAACGTGGATTTGGGCAATGACGACAATAGCTTTAAAACTCCATCAATCGAATCACAATTGAGTGTTCTAATTGGTGGCGTAACTGCTTGGGTTCTTGCGAATAACTCGATATTATCCAATGCCCCTTTTTCTAAATCAAAGAATAGACACCCCTTAACGTCATTATTCAATACTTTCATGGCTAATGCTGGAGAACCTAAATAGTTTCCATTTGCCATGCATTCACTCTCTAATTGATAATAAAGGGAGTTTTTTAGTGTAGCATCTTTATTCGCTTCGTTCAGGAAGTGATAAATACCATATTCTTGTTCGGGAGTATGTGTCATTGTATAGATGGCACACGCTGAATTGGTTTCTACATATATCTGCGGTTTTTCTATTTGAAGAACCTCGCAGAGAACAAGATGTTTGAGAACATCAGGTTGTTTGCCGAAGTGAGTATAAGTTACCATAATAATTCTGTTTATCATTATGGTGGCAATATTAAGCAGTAGAAAGCAAAAAAGCCTTGACGAAAGTCAAGACCTCTATTTTTGCTGTTGTTTTTTGCGGATTCTGCTTAGTGTTTCAGGAGTTACACCGAGAAAAAGTGCTATTTCCTTTAAAGTTATTAGTTCTTGTAAATCGGGACATCGTTTCATTAATGCCTGATAGCGTTGTTCAGGAGTATCGCAATAGAATCCTAATAAGCGTTGGTATATCTCTGCAAACATGGTTTCGGCAATATGTCTCCCCAATCGCTGTGTTTCCATATCGGTTTCCCAAAATTGGTTGAGTTCGCTTAATGATAGTAAATAAACTTCACAATCAGTTGTTGCTTGTATGCTAACCGTTGCACCTGTTTTATTAATTAAAGATGGGTAATCACATACGAAATCATTCTTAAAACTGTAACCAACAATCCATTCGTTCCCGTTTGTGTCTATGCGAGTAAGTCGAAATGTACCTAACGTAACAAAGCCTATATGATTCGTCTTATCATTTTGACGAACCATATATTCATTTTTTTTAAGTATTTTCGGTGTGCCACTTTCAAGAAATAGTTTTTCTAATCTTGTGGCATCTACACTTTCATTCGCATTGAATTTATCCATGTTAAATGCTTTATAATTGCAAAGATACGAGAATGATAGCTATGTCGGATAATAATTAAGATAAAATGATTATCTTTGTGGGAAAGCTATTTGATACGATGAAAAAACACAGCAAAGTAATTCGCTCGTTTCTATATCATTACCTATTGTCTATTTTCGATTAGCTAAATTGCTGTTTTATACAAAACATCTCATCTTCTTTATGAAATTCCTCTAATTTATTATAAATCCAATTTACCTAATGAAGCCAATTGTTCAAGTTTACTCAAAGTATAGCTATGCCGTTCCATAAAATCATCACCTATTGATAACGTTAGAGTTAAAGTCACCGTTTTGTCACCCACGTTTACTGATTTATCAGATTCAGCACTATATATTTTATCCAAACAATCGAATGGATATGCTTCAACTTGATTTATAACCATTTCTGGCATTTTAGACAAAACCATCAAAGATTCTTTTAATTCTTCGGGAACTATTAAACTTCTTACTTCAATAGACCATTCTAATAAAGCGGCATATAACTTCCCATAGGTTTGAGCTGTATAATATAATCCATCTAAATCAGAAGGAACACCCGGTTCTGCATAAAAAACAGGAAAGGCATTTGTCATTAAACCATTAAGTGATGCTATAATATTTTGTATTTGACCAGTTTTCAACAAAGTCCAATCTGTATATTCTGTTATTCTATCAATTTTATATGCTGACTTAATAATTATAGAATAAATGTAATCATTTTTGAGATTCTTGTATTTATTGATTTCATCACACATACATTGCATTAAAAACTTTGTTTCATATGCTCCCTCTTTGTTTAGAATAAACTCAAGAGCCTTCCCTGATATCTTGGAATATAGCTCATTGTGACCAGCCTTTTTTACTTTGTATCGAATTTGTAGAGAGTCATTAAAAAGATTTGACAACTGAGATTTAAGAGTCATAATAATATCTTGTGCTCTTTCAAAAGAAAAGTTCCACAAACCACTATTTTTACGTACATCTTGAAGAAATTGGAAAATACTATTATTATCAACAATTGAAGAAAAGTCAGCATCTATGTTCTTCTCCCATATAGGCAATATACTTAACATTCCTTTTAGTGTGAAAGTATAAATAGGTATGCCTTTTTCTACTGCTGTTAGAAATTCAGTATTGGTTATTGATTTTCCTGTTTCTAAAGTACATCCATATCTATTACCTATAATTAGCACAAATATGTCAGCTTCTGTTTTTACTGCATTTATGCAATTTTCAACATTACTCAGATTGGGATTAATGGGAAAATCGTGTTCTTCTGATAAGATAGGATTATGTCCCATATTTATGATGGATTCTTTTAAATCTGCTCTAATTTGGGATAAATCATAGCAAGTCGAACTAATAAATATATTTACCTTTCGCATAATATATAATATTTTGAGTACCAAAGATAAACCATTTTCCTATACTGTAAAACAGTAAATGATCATTTTATTTATATCTTTGCGATATGAGTTATTTTAGACAATGGCAAAATACAGCAGACTAAAGTGTTTCACTCATTTCTGTATCGTTACTCATCGTTATCCTCTTCTTCTTCAAAAATCTATTGCTCAATAGATTACAATCATATTTCTTATTACAGAGAACACATGTAGTGCCTTTACGAATATTCCAATGAAGAATTAACACATAAAATTATCTCCCAAATTTCCAAATTATGACGATTCCTCGTATATTTGCAAAAGGAAATGTGTTGTGAAGAATTTCGCCGCAAAGTAGTGCAAAAATTTGGTGGAGCAATAGCGGGAGATTACTTCTTTTTTGGAAATATATCTATAAGAGATACAGCCACTTAAGTCAAAATGACGATTTCTGGTGGCACCACTAATGAAACCGCAAATTCCCTGGACTTGATCTAAGTTCGGGGAATCTTGCTTTTATCCCCGTTGCATGGATGCAGCGGCAAAACCGATAAAGGTTTCTCGCAAATCGTTTATCGGAAATTCCTGTACTGCTTTCAATTTTAGTATGGCCATGGCTAACACATTTGCGGATAGGATCGTTGAATTCAACCGGAATTTACATTATACCGGCGAGCTGCCCGAGGGTTTTCAGGTCATGAATCCTTATCTGGATAATCCGGAGACGCTACAAGTGATGGAGCAATTCTACCGGAAATATTACAACGATTCGGAACCGCGCAGGTTTATCGTCGGAATCAACCCCAGCAGGCACGGTGCGGGAGTGACCGGCGTGCCGTTTACCGATACGAAGCGTTTGGAAGAGGTTTGCGGCATTCGGATGACTTCGGCGCATACGCATGAGGTTTCTTCCGTTTTCATGTACGAAATGATCCGCGAGTATGGCGGGGCCGGAAAGTTTTACCGGCAGTTTTACATCAACTCACCGTTCCCGCTGGCCATCGTCCGTCAGACAAAAGAGGGCAAATGGTTAAATGCCAACTATTATGACGACCCCGCCCTATTTCGGATGACGGAAAATTTCATGATCGACTCGCTAAAGAAACACATCGGCCTCGGATTGGATACTTCCGAAGTTTTTATCCTGGGAAAGAAAAATGCCGATTATATCGAAAAACTCAACAGGAAAGCCAAACTGTTCGGCCGGTTGACCGTACTCGAACATCCGAGATACATCCAGCAATACAAATCCAAAGATCAGCGTTCGTATATCGACAAATATATTTTGACGTTGGAACGCTCCTGACACATGTCTACCGTGCAGTCGGTCATTGCAAACAGAACCTATGAACTACCTTGCCCATATTTTTCTATCCGGACCGGACCGGCAAATCCGACTCGGCAATTTCATCGGCGACGCGGTAAAAGGCAACTCTTACAACGATTATCCGCCGGCGATCCGGAAAGGCATCCTGCTCCATCGTGCAATAGACGACTATACGGACCACCATCCTGCGTTCATCGAATGTGTGCGGCGGCTCAAGCCCTGTTTCGGACGATATTCGTCCATTCTGGCCGACATTTACTTCGACTATCTGCTGGCGTCGCGGTTCCAGGAATTCTCCGAGGTGCCGTTAAAAAGATTCACCAGAAACTTTTACTGGACGATGATCCTTTATCGTCATCGTTTGCCGGCACGGATCAAACGGTTCATGTGGCATTTTATCGGCACCGGCCGCCTGGACAAATATGCTTCGGTAGGCGGCATCCGCAATTCACTGGAGATTATGGTCCGCGTCGGCCGGATCGAACTTCCGGTAGAGAGGGCCGTGGATTACCTGGCGACGCACGAGGAGGAACTTTGGGTGGATTTCAAGCCATTTTTCGGTTCACTGCAACTCTATTGTGCCGATTGGATAGCGACACACCAATCCGCTAAAGGCAAATAAGGCAGCATATCCGAAAGAAAGCCGCACGTTCTTTGGCATCCGCGGCTTTCGTATGCGAAGAGAGATGCAATTACTGGACGTGACAAAGAAGATAGCAAGGTTTCTACATACCCCAAGGAGTATCGAATATTCCCGATATGTATCTAAATAATTGCTATTTCGAAACGGTAGCGGGTTGTGGTGCCGTGAAAGCGGCCTTGCGGATGTTGTGGCGGTATGCGAGGCAGGCCAATGGGAAATAGACGGCGCTCTGTATCCACAGGGTTATGTATTCGGGGCGGATATCGGACACGGAAGCACCCATGGAGTTGGCTTTTACGAATGCCAGCGTGCCCGGGGCGGCCGGGAATATGTAATGCGCGGCGCGCCAGTACCACGGCATCAGCTCCAGCGGATAAGAGACGCCCGACAGGAAGATGAGGCCTACCGAGAAGAAAGCGATCATCAGCAACGGAGCGTCCGAATCGGTAAAAAAGACAGAAGCGGCCAGCCCGAAAAAAGATGTGGCCAACAGGTACGGAATCATCAGCATGACGATTTCATAACGCAGTCCGATGTCGGGGAGACTGAATATGACCGGCATCAGGCCCAGCAGGAAAAGGGCGAATACCGCATACAGCATGCAATAGACGAAGGTCTTGCCGATCACGATGCGGGCCATGTGCCCCATGGACAACCCTTGCGGGGCAAACCAACGGATCGTTCCCTGATGGCGTTCGCCGCCGCTGATCATGGCGATGACCATCAGCAGGGTTTGGAAAATAATCACCATAAGAACCGCCGGAATCAGGTAACTGCCGTATCCTTCGGTGTGATTGTACAGGGCGGTGCCCACGACGGATATGGCTTTGGCCTGCGTAATCTGCTGGACGTCCTGCTGCGGCAGAAAAACTAGCATCTCGGGACGATACCGGCCGTTGAGCTCCATCATGGCCCCGGCCGATGCTTCCTGCATTGCCAGATAATAGAGGAATGCATCGGTAGTCCCGTACATGATGAAGACCGCCTCCCCGCCCCGGTTGACACGCGTCTCGAAGTCGTCGGGGATGTAGATGATTCCGATTACTTCGCCCTTTTTCAGCAACTCTTTGGCGCCGGGAAAATCCGGTTCGGTCGTGTAGACGCTCACCTGCGGCGCAGCATCGATCAGTCGGGTGTATTGGCGGCTCAGCGCGCTGTGCGACCGATCGACCACCGCGACGGGTGCATTGCGGATCAGGTTCGGTTCATACATGTAATTGTAAAGGAAGCCGTAGATGAAGATTCCTCCGATCAGCACCAGCAGGATGGCGTAGCTCGTGGAGATGATCCGGAATTCCCGGGCCACGATCGCCGCGATATCCGACAATCCGTTTTTTATTTTAATCGATGTTTTCATAGCGATGGCTCAAAACGGCCCGTTTAAGGCGCGGTAACAGCAGCAGTGCCGCCGGAATGAACAGGAACAGCGCGGCCACGTTTTGCCAGGTATACGCAAAGCCGTAATCCCCGTACAGCAGGTTCTGGTTGATTTCGACGAAATGGCGCACCGGAAAGAGGAACGAGGCATAATAAACGGCCGGGAACATGAACGGGGCCGGGAAGGTCACTCCGGAAAGCGTGGCTCCGAGCGATCCCACCATCGAAGCGATACTGATGATGATGCTGATCGCCGGGAAAATCGAGAAGATGAAGACACCCAGCGCTTGCGTGGCTATCACGAACAGTACGGCGGTTAGGTTCAACGGCCAGAAACCGCATGAAAAAGGGATGTGCAGCACGCCGAACATGACGTAATTGGCAAAAATCGCCATCACGATAAAAATCACGGTATACGGGAGCAGTTTGGCAACCACGGCCGTAAAGATATTGCCGTCGGCGCTTTCCAGCCATGCATCTCCGGTGCGAAACTTGATCTCGCTGCCCAGGGCATAAACCGTCACCAGCAATATGAGTACCTGGAACAGAATGAAGAAAAAAGGATGACTCAGGTAAACCGAATAGTCAAGATCGGGATTGTACAGCGGATGGCTCTGCACGTTCACCGGCACCAGAAAATTCGTTACTGTACTTTCACTCACGCCCAGCGCAGTAGCCTCGCTGACGATCGGTCCCATCGAAAGCGGCTGCAACACCGTTTCGAATGCCCCCCGCACCTCGCTGCCCACACTCAGCAGTGCATAGTGGTAATAATAGGACAACGTGGCCTGCCGGCCGGCAAGCACGTCCGATTCAAAATTGGGAGGAATGACCAGATACCCGTAGATTTTTTTCTGCTGCGTGGCTTTGCGGGCCGACTCCTGATCGGAGAAATGTGCGGTCACCGCAAAAGTCGGCACAGTTTCCACCGTACGCGAGATGTCGCGCGAGGTAGCGCTCCAGTCCAGATCGACGATTCCTATCGGAATGCGCTCCATCTGTCCTGAACCGAATATCGTCGCCATAAAAAAGATGCAGAACAGCGGCAATACGACACACGCTCCGAAGTAGAGCCTTCGGGATGTCATCCTGCCCCACTCCCTGCGGAGCACGGAAACAAACGGACTGTTTTGCTGCGGCATTCGCATCGGGTACGGATTATTGTTCGTCCATATTCACCAGTACCGACATGCCGGGACGCAATCCCTCCAGCTGTGGTTCGGGTAATGCGTGCAACTCGAAAGTACGCAGGTCGTAACTTCCTGTCTGTTTCGTCGACCTCCAGGTAGCATAGCTTCCCAACGGACTGATGTAGTTGATCCGGAAGACGACTCCTTTTTGGGAGAGCGCAGGAACATCGGCCCGGAAGGTTTCGCCCATTTTGAAATGCGGCAGCAGATCTTCGCGGATATTCAATACGGCATGGGCGTCTTCGAGTACCACGAGGCTCATAATGGGAGTGCCGGCGCCGACCAACTCACCGCGTTTGGGATAAATCGCGGCGATCTGGCCCGTTTCCGGGGCTACCAGCCGTGCGTCCTGCAACAGGGCGCTCACCTCTCCCACTACACCGCGGGCCGCATTGACCAGCGACCGGGCGCTTTCACGATCCTGTTTCTGCGCTCCGTCGAGCGCCATCTGGTACTGTTCGTAGGCGGCCCGTTCTCCGGCTTGTGCCGCTTTATAAAGCGCCTCCACTTCATCTTTGCGCTGCGACGTGACGACGCTGTCCCGGTAAAGGGCCGAAATCCTGTCGTAGGTCACTTTGGCCAGGCTTAGGTCAGATTTGGATTTATTCCAGAGCTGGCGGGCCGATTCGACGATCTGTTTGCGCGTGCCGTCGTCGATCTTCTGGTTTTGGTAAACGGCGATGTTTTCCATGGCGTTCACCTGTTCGTATTTGGCCAGCGCCTCGGGACTGTTGATCACCACCAGCGTATCGCCCTTCCGCACGTTTTGCCCCTCTTCGACCAAAAAAGTATCGATCCGGCCGGGAAGCTTGCCTGAAATGCGGATTTCTGTCGCTTCGATTTGCCCCTGCAGGATGACGGGCTTGCGGCCGAGCATCCAGATGCCCAACGCGGAGACAATCACGACGACGACGAGAATGACTACAAATGCGATGCTCAGGTATTTTTTAGAGTTATCCATGGTTAATCTGTTAAAAATCACATTATCAATTTTGTGTCCGGGCCGGGGATTGCTTGTTCATTACATAGGTTATCAAACAGCCTCCGGACTATTTTCTGGTCTCGGCATGGTGTTAAGGAGCGAAAACGAAGTGTTCACTCCGGCCTGTTTCACTGTAATTCCGGAAAGTGTCGGGAATCCCGCAGGCTGAAAGCAGGTTGATCAACGCTACGTCGTATTGGTAAAAAGCCAGCAGCGAGGCGATTTCCACTTTGGAGAGCATCACTTCGGCATCGACAACTTCGGTCGACGTGGCCATTCCTTCGGTGAAAGCCTTTTTGCGCATCCGGACTAATTCCCGGCTCAGTTCGATGGTCGTATTGAGCGCGTTTACACTGCTGAGCGCATTTTGCATCTGACTGTAAAACTTGTCGATGCCTACGCTTATATCATCTATGGCTTTATCCCGGGTGATTCCAACGGTTTGTTTCGTAATTTTCGCTTGCCGGATCTTCTGCTCGCGATCGAGGCCGTCGAACAGGTTCCAGGTAAATCCCACCCCAACAAATGTGCGCGGTATCAGGTTTTTCTGGATGCCGTTCGAATAGAGCGTCTGCTTGCCCATCAGCGCAATCGTGGGCACATACCCGGCCCGGCCGATCCGAAGCTGGTTATCGGCGATATCGTCCTGCAGTTTAAGCTGATTGACCACATAGTTGTTGTCGCCGACCTCTCCTTTGAAGTAGGCCACCGGCGGCAACGTATCGTTGATGAAAAGCGGCGAGACAGGATGTATTTCGGCGGAATCGACCCGGATAATCGCCTTGAGCGCGCTTTGTGCCACACCCAGATCGCTGCGGGCCGATTCCAGTTCACGCCTGGCCTCGTCCATATTCACCTGCACGAACAGGCGTTCAGCTTTGTCGATCATGCCGTTGGCTTCCAGCTTCAGTGCATTTTGGTAATGTTTCTCGAGCGACCGGAGCGTCTGTTCCCGTACATCGACCACCCGCTGTCCCAACCGGACTGCGAAATAACTCTCCACCAGCATGGCTTGCACGGTGGCATCGACCTGCCCCCGGTTCTCTTCGGCGATCGAGACCATCGACCGGGTGATTCGTCCGGCATAGATACGCTTGCCGCCCGCGAAAATGGGCCACGTCAGATTGGCGTCGATGGTCGAAACATTCTGCGGTGCGAGCGGGAAACGTAGCGAATAACTGCCTATTTTATCGAGGATCGATGAGATCAGTTGGTCGTCGGGCAAAATCGAATGGATAAAATCCTTGGCCGGATCGGTGAATTGGTTCAGCGGCTGCTTCACCTCGACCGGATTGGACATGTGGACATAAGCTCCGGTTACGTTAAGCATCGGATACCAAAAGGAACTCGTCCGGCGATGTTCGCTTTCGGCCATCTCGACCTCTTTACCGGCAATTTGCAGGCTCCGGTTGCCTTCATGCAGCATCTTCAGCGATTGCTCCAGGCTCAATTCCAGCGGCCTCTCCTGCGCGACTGCAGGCAGGCAGGAGAGCCCCAGTCCCAGCAGGCCGAAACCGGCTACGCGCCGAATGATCGGGTAAGTTTTATACAACATGGTCATCGTTTGGTTGTTCGCCCTGACCCAATCGCAAGAATTGCGCCATTTCCCCTGCGCACAGAAAAGCCCCGGCTCACAAAAGGAGCCGGGGCTTCGGGGAACTGTCCGCCGGTGTCGTCACGGCGGCTTTATACTCTCAGACGTTCAGCATATTGGTGCCTTTGCCGCAGAAAGATTCGAAATCCCGGATAAATACATCCACCGCATGCGTTACGGCATCAATGGCAACAAGGCCTTCGATCACATCGGGCGAGATCGTGGCGGCTCCTACCCCGTGTTTGGCCAGTTCGAGCGCCTGCTGCGAGTTTTTGAAACTGGCGGCCAGCACCTCCGTCGCCATATTGTTGTTGCGGAAAATATCGTGTATCTCTTTTGCTTCGCGAATCCCGTCGACACCCAGGTTGTCGATACGGTTCACATACGGGGCTGCGTAATCGGCCCCGGCTTTCCCGGCCAGAAAAGCCTGCATGTGCGTATAAATGGCCGTGGCCGTGACGGGAAATCCGTTCTTTTTGAGAACCTTGATCGCTTTCAGCCCCTCGCGCGTAACCGGAACCTTGATAAACGTATTATTACCCAGCCTTTTGCGGATCATATGAGCCTCTTCGTAAATCAGGTCGGCATTTTTCCCGACGACCTGTACGTGCAACTCTGCATCGGGACCGATAAATTCGCGGATGGCCATCAGCACCTCGTACGGATTTTTGCCCTCTTTGGCCAAAATGGTCGGGTTGGTCGTCACTCCGTCTACCGGAAAATACTCGTACAGCCCTTTGATCGTGTCCAGGTTTGCATCGTCAATAATCAGTTTCATAACTCTTTACCTGTTTAAACCTCCAATATCATCTTTTAATTCGGCTGCAAAGCTACAAAATTAATGCTTATCTTAGCTACCGGAACAATCAATTCGACATGGCCCGAAACAGGATCGCATACGAAAAGAAAGTGGTCGCACAGATGATCCGCCTGTATTGCCGCCGCAAAGAGGGTAACCGGGCTGTGTGCGATAGCTGCCGTCAGCTGCAGGAGTACGCTTTTGCCCGGTTGGACCGTTGCCGGTTCGGTGAACGAAAACCGGCCTGCCGCAACTGTAAAGTACATTGCTACAAGCCGGAAATGCGGGAACGGATGCGTCGGGTCATGCGTTATGCCGGGCCCCGTATGTTGTGGCATTATCCCTGGGATGCCATCCGTCACCTTTTCGGGTGATTTTTACGCCTCTTTTTTCGGGGTCGGAGACGGAATCAGGTGCACATCCATCTGCGGGAACGGTATGTTGATGCCCTTCTGGGTGAAGACTTTGTACACCTTCTCGTTCAGGTCGAAATAGACGCTCCAGTAATCGGCGGTGGAGAACCAGGCCCGTACCACGATATTGACCGAACTGTCGCCGAGACTCTGCAAAGCGATGAAATAGGCCGGATCTTTCATCACGCGGCTATCCGCATCGAGCAACTCCGCGAGCGTCGCCTTCGCAAAATCGTAATCGTCCCCGTAACCGATGCCGAATGTCCAGTCGACCCGGCGGCGCGCTTCCCGTGAATAGTTGTTGATAATGCCGGTCGACAGGCTCCCGTTCGGAACGAGAATGGTCTTGTTGTCGGCCGTATTGAGCACGGTGTTGAACAGCTGTATCTCCTTGACGGTGCCCGACTGGCCCTGTGCCTCGATGAAATCACCGACCCGGTACGGTTTGAAGAGCAGTACCATCACTCCACCGGCGAAATTCTGCAACGTGCCGCTGAGGGCCATACCGATAGCCAGACCTGCCGATGCGAATAACGCGACGAACGAGGTGGTATCGATTCCCAGGATGCCGATGATAACCGTGATCAGGAAAAATGTCAGCGCGATCTTAACCAGATTTTGCAGGAACGTGCGCAGGGACGGATCGACCTGACGCCGTTCCATCATTCGTCCCATGATGCGGCGGATGTAACGGATCAGCCACCGGCCGATGAAATAGACCGCTACGGCGATGCAAATCTTGATCGCGATGGAGATCACGCCACCGGTGACATGCTCGACCATCTGCCGCAGGGACATATCCGAAAAGGATTCGAGCTTCTGTGCGAAATCGATCTTGTGTGTGGTGTCGGCGGCATTCTTTGCGGCCGAAAGCAAAAGCGGCAACAACATTGACGTATATCAGGTTAAATTAAACATTCGTGCGGTTTCAAAACATTCCGGCCGGTCCAGGTTTGGCGATTCGCGGCAGGCGGGGCGGCGGCTTATTCTCCGATAGGCACTTCCGTCCATACGCCGCGCTCCAGCTGCCAAACGGCACCGATACCGGATGCCTTCAATAGCCGGAGCGCCTCGGGGCGTCCGCTGTTGATCAATTCGGGCAGATGAGCGTCGGAATTGACCACCACCGGGATGCCCAGTGTCCGGATCAGTCCGAAGTGTTCTTTGTTCGGATAGAGGAAGCCGTTCCGGTGTAGCGTTTTCGTATTCACCTCAATCATCGCGCCCTTTTCGGCGATAAAGGTAAAGTATTCCGAAATTTTGTCTTTGTACCACTGCTGGCCGAGAATGTCGGGCTCACAACAGGAAACGTTATACGAGATTTTATCCGCATGGCCGATGAAATCGAATCCGCCCCGCCCGATCATCCGCATCAACTTGTCGAAATAGGCCAGCACGACCCGCTTCAGGTCGCCGCCCAAATGCAGGCGTACATGCTCGCGGAAAACTTCCGGCCTGGTGTCTATATCGACAATCTCGCCTTGCGTCGAGTGCAGCAGGTGCACCGATCCGATCCGGTAGTCCAGCGGTAAACTTTGAAAATAATCGTTTGCAGGTTGCTGATCCTCATCCATGTAGTCGATCTCCAGACCTACGTACAACTCTATCCGGTCGCCGTAGAGCCGTTTGAGCCGGGCGAACTCCTGCAGGTATAACCCGGTCTGTTCCCGGTCGTCGATCGTCCAGCGCGTGCGAAACGGCAGCGGCGCATGGGACGAAACGCCGTAGCTGGTAAAACCTTGCCGGACAGCCTCGGCGATGAATGCTTCCATCGGGGCTTTGCCGTCGCAGAACGAAGTATGGCTATGGTAGTTGGTCAGGTTGTTCATGGCTGACAAAGATAATAATATTTCCGCCGCGAGGCAATGGAGCCTGCACCGGAGAGGCACATGGTCCCGGCATAAAAAAAGAAACATAACCGGAACATGTCGGCTTTACGCCCGGCCGGCCCGTTGTGGCATAACTATTGGAGTAACTGATATACAACTTAAAACATCCAATTATGTATTTTCTTTGGTATATGCTCATCGGGCTCGTGGCCGGGTATGTCGCCAGCCTGATCGTCAAAGGCAACGGATCGGGATTCTGGCTGAACCTGATCGTCGGTATTATCGGCGGCGTTCTGGGCGGTTGGCTTTTCAGTCTGTTCGGACTCATTGCCGTCGGCACGCTCGGCAGCTTGATTACCTCGGTCGCCGGTGCGATCGTACTGTTGCTGATCGCTTCGGGCCTGACCCGTCGGAAACGGGAACATTATTGATTGACGTATAAACGCATCCTAATCGGTATTTACGAAACACCGATAATAAGTTATAGGATATACGGACGAGCTGCCGGGTAATTAATTTATCCGGCGGCTCGTGTTTTTGTGATTCGGCATCGACCGTCCGTGTCCATGGAGAATCAGACCGCACGAAACAGCCTTGCCCTTCCGGAGTACGGTTTTCCGACAATTCCCGCCACTTCCAATTGAGGAATCGATCTCGACACAGCATAAACCGTAATCCGGGTAATATTCCCTGTAATTCGTTTACAAATACAAAGAGGGTGCGCTCCTACCTTTGCAATACAACCAATAACCCTATCCGATGAAACGACTTTTTTTGTTAACAGCGATGGCGGCAAGCCTTTCTGCAGCGGCCCAGGTTTGGGACAAAACTTTCCCGCAGAGCGATCAGGTAAGCGTGGAAAAGGTATCGTTCAAAAACCGGTACGACATTACAGTCGTAGCAGATATGTACCTGCCCAAAAATTTGAACCGGTCGCAGGAACATGCTGCTATTGTTATCGGACATCCTTTCGGCGGAGTCAAGGAGCAGTCGAGCGGACTCTATGCTCAGCAACTGGCCGAACGCGGATTCGTCACCCTCGCTTTCGATCTTTCGTATGGCGGAGAGAGCGGCGGTACGCCGCGTCATCTGGCATCGCCCGAAACTTATGTGGATGATTTCAGCGCCGCCGTAGATTTTGCAGGAAAGCAACCGTTCGTCGACCGGAACCGGATCGGAGCCATCGGTATTTGCGGAAGCGGCGGATTCGGTGTCGCTGCCGCAGCCATCGATCCGCGGATCAGGGCGGTTGCGACGGTCAGCATGTACGATATGGGGCGGGAGCGCCGCCAGGGATATCTGGATGTGATGGGTGTCGCCGAACGCAAAAAATACCTCGAGGAAATTGCGGCACAACGGTGGAGTGAAGTCGACGGTGCTCCCGTACGGATGCTGATGGGTACACCCGACTCCATCGACGAACACTCCCCGGAGGTAGCCAAAGAGTTTTTCGATTATTACCGCACACCTCGCGGACAGCATCCGCGCTGTACGACCGGCATTACCTATACGAGCAGCGCACCGATGATGAACTTTTTCCCATTCGCGAATATCGAACTGATTTCTCCGCGTCCTGTACTGTTCATCGCCGGCGAGCGGGCCCATTCCCGTTATTTCAGTGAAGACGCCTACCAATTGGCTTCGGAGCCGAAAGAACTCTATATCGTCCCGGGAGCGGGCCATGTGGATCTTTACGACCGGGTAGCGCTGATTCCGTTCGACAAACTGAATGAATTCTTCACCCGAAACCTGCAATAACAATACTATGAAACGTATATTACTGGCAGCTTGCCTCTTGATGACAGTTGTCTGCAACAGTAAAACCTCTACCGCGATGCAAACGACAACAGAACCTGTATTCGGACTGGGTGTACCCGTATCCGACAATTTTACCGGCGAAGCATGGCTTCGTACGCTGTCGGCCGAACCCGGATACGACTGCCAAATCTACAATGTCACTTTCGCCCCTTCGACCCGCAACTATTGGCATCGGCATGCCGTGGGACAAATCTTGCTCTGCACCGAAGGAATCGGATTTTATCAGGAACAAGGCGCTCCGGCACGCCGTTTAATCCCCGGAGACATGGTAAATATCCCGGCAGGGACGATTCATTGGCACGGTGCGGCGCCGGACAGCCGTTTCACACATATTGGGATTACTCCGGAAGCGAGTCGAAACCAAGTCGAATGGCTCGGTGAAGTAACCGATGAAGAATACAACCGGGCAACCGAATAAAGATTAAACGACATGAAAAAGACACTCATCCTCTCCTCATCTCCCCGCCGCGGCGGCAACTCAGATACGCTTTGCAACGAATTCCTGCGCGGAGCCCGGGAGGCGGGGTTCCCGGCGGAAAAGATTTTCCTCGGCGACAAGGCCATTCGTTATTGTACGGGTTGCAGCGTTTGCAGCCTGTATGGCAAACCCTGTCCGCAAAAAGACGACATGTCCGAAATTCTCGATAAAATGCTAGCCGCCGACGTGATCGTGATGGCGACACCCGTATACTTTTATACGATGAGCGCACAGATGAAGACGTTGATCGATCGTTGCTGCGGCCTCTATACACAAATGCAGAACAAGGAATTTTACTTTATCGTTACGGCGGCCGAAGACGACCAAAAGAAAATAGAGCGAACGATCGATACGTTCCAAGGATTTCTCGATTGTCTCGACGGAGCAACGATCAAAGGTGTAGTGTACGGCTTGGGGGTATGGCATGCCGGGGAGATCAAAGGCAATCTGGCGATGCAGGAGGCTTATGACCTGGGACATAAAGTCGGAGAAGCATAGGTTGTAAAAACCGTTATGTCCGCCATATCCGCCTATGCCATACTGTTGTCCGCCTGTTTGTGCGGCTGCAACGATGGGCAAACTGAACGACAATGAAAAATATCATTATCTCCCCTGCGCTTTGCCGGCAACTCCTTCCGATATAGGGACGATCCATAGCGGCGATATCATGCTCTACGGCTCCAACAACCTGGTGCTGTTTTACAAAACGTTCCCATTCCCGTACCGATACACACCGATCGGGAGCATCGATAATCCTTCGGCCCTGGAAATGTTTCTCTGCAGTGGCCAGATTTTCCTAAAATTTGAACTGATAAATAATCAATTATGGAACTATATGATTTTTTGAAGCACCTGAACAGCGGAGCCCCCGTTTACAGCGATTCCGAAGCATTCGAATATATGCACGAACTGAGTAATGAAGCGATGCGCATCACGTTCCGCCTGAACGGCTCCTACCATACTCCGGAAGAGATACGGGCCCTGTTTTCACAATTGACCGGAAAACCGGTCGATGAATCGTTCCGTATGTTTCCGCCCTTCTACACCGACTGTGGCAAAAATACGACGATCGGGAAAAATGTTTTCATCAATTCCTGCTGTCATTTTCAGGATCAAGGCGGCATCGTTATCGGGGACGGTTCGCTAATCGGCCACAACGTGACGCTCGCAACGCTCAATCACGGCATGGCGCCGCAACAGCGGCAGTCCCTCTATCCGGCACCGATCGTAATCGGCCGTAATGTCTGGATCGGTGCGGGGGTAACGGTCGTTCCGGGAATCACTATCGGAAATAATGCCGTTGTCGGTGCCGGCTCGGT
>ENA-ORNW01001039-ORNW01001039.1-human-gut-metagenome-genome-assembly--contig:-NODE-1039-length-22970-cov-4.235304_pt1 | contig 22970 bp, 43 predicted proteins | sample MGYA00242121_ERZ509034 | MGnify/ENA primary metagenome ERZ509034 (study PRJEB26280, sample SAMEA2338689) | human gut metagenome | biome: human gut; feature: human-associated habitat; material: faeces... | reverse complement strand
ACACATTGGCTGGGACAGGGGATCAAACTCATACACATCATCCCATCTCCATGGATTTGGGACTAGCTTTGCCGAAAGCGGCGGTTTTTATGTCCGGTCCGGAGATGCGCCGCGCGTTCCGGCGTGTGCCGCCGGCGCTGCGGCTGCGGTCCGGCCGGGAAATTTTCAAAAGACCTGTCAGGGAAGGAGGTTTTGCGGGGAGATAGAAAATTGAACAAAATAAAAATTTTGTTCAATTTAGGGGAGAGCCAAACCGCTCCGGGGCCCGTTTCAGGCCCCCGGCACGACCTAACCCCCCAGCAGCCGCTCCGGCGGCTGCGCGGAGTATCTGCCCGCAAGTTGACATCGTTATGGCTGATTACCGCACCGAAGCGCCGCAGATTCTGCGGGACTTTCTCTCGTACCACGAGACCATCAAAGCCCACTCCAAGCGGACCGTGGACGAATACTTTCTGGATCTGCGGAATTTCTTCCGCTATCTCAAGCAGACCCGGGACCCGTCCCTGTGTGACCGGTCTCTGGATGAGATCGACATTACGGACGTGGATCTGGCCTTCGTGGCCTCCGTGACCCTGACGGACATTTACGGCTACATGACGTACCTCAGCCGGGACCGGGTCCAGCACCAGAACAGCCGGAATTCTGGCTACGGCCTGAACGCCGCGTCCCGGGCCCGGAAGATCGCCACGATCCGGTCGTTTTACAACTACCTCACCAATAAGATGCACTTACTTCGTGAAAATCCTGTCAAAGATATGGATTCTCCGAAATTGAAGAAAACCCTGCCTAAATACCTGACCTTGGACGAGAGCATCCAGCTCTTGGACTCCGTGGACGGCAAAAATCAGGAGCGGGATTACTGTATCCTGACGTTGTTCCTCAACTGCGGGCTGCGGATCAGCGAACTGGTGGGTCTGAACCTCTCCGACATCCAGGAGGATGCCCTGCGGGTTCTTGGCAAGGGCAACAAGGTCCGGATCATCTACCTGAACGACGCCTGCCAGGACGCCATCGCCAAATATCTGGCAGTGCGGCGGCCCATCACCGGCCGGGACGCAAACGCCCTCTTCCTCTCCTCCCAGAACGAGCGGATCAGCCGCTCCACGGTCCACGCCATGGTGAAAAAGCGGCTGGGTCAGGCGGGCATCGACCCGGCGGAGTACAGCTCCCACAAGCTGCGGCACACCGCCGCCACGCTGATGCTGCAGAACGGCGTGGACGTCCGGGCCGTCCAGGAGGTGCTGGGCCACGACCATTTGAACACCACGGAAATCTACACCCACATCGACAACGAATCCCTGCGGATAGCTGCAAAGGCAAATCCCTTGTCACACGTGAAAAAATCAAGGAAAAAGCAAAAGGAAACCGGCTGAGAGGCGCTCCCTCCCAGCCGGTTTTCCCTGTTCATTTTGCGCAAACGATTGCCTAAGGCCGGATGGTGCCCAGTACGTGCAGGAACCGGATGTCCTGGAACGTGTAGGTGGACAGGGGCCGGTTGTCGGCGTCGTAGCTGTGGGCGGCGATCAGTACCGTCTCCAGGGTGATGGGCGCCGTCACCCGCACCACCACCGGCGTATGCTGGAACTCCTGGCCGTTGAAGCTTAGCTGCACCAGGTCCCCGGGCTGCAGGTCCTCCAGGGCGCAGGGCTGGGCCACCGGCCCTACGGAGGGCGCCTGCCTGGTCATGAAATTCCAGAAATAGGGCACCCCGGTCCAGGAGGGGGACTTCTGGTTGGCGTCGATGTAGTACCAGCCGAAATCCGGGGTGAAGTTCATCACACCGCTGCCGGCGAACACACACTGAGACGCGAAGTTGGTGCAGTCTCCCCCCACGTTCTCGTAGTCGTAAAAGGCCGGGTTCCGGCCATAGGCCCACTGGTGGGCATACAGCACGGCGGCACTGCGGTCGTAGTCTGCAAAAAAGCGCATGGGCTCCCCTCCTCTTCCCGCCATTGTATGCGAAAGAGGGACGTTTGGTCAGTTGGGAGTTCGGAATTCATGTGTTCTGCTGCAGGCGGAACAATTGGAATGGGTCCGGCTTTGCCGGACCCAGAAATTGCTCATTCCGCATGATTCCTCATTCCTAATTCGCTCCGATAGCGCTCCGCCTGGTCCAGCAGCTCCCCGGCGCTTGCCAGCAGGGCCTCCGTCACGTGGCTGCCGCCGGTGATCCGGGCCAGCTCCGCCTTCCGCTGCTCCCGGTCCAGCAGCACCACACGGGTATAGGTGCGGCCGTCTCGCTCCCCCTTCTCCACGGAGAAGTGGGTGTCCGCCATGGCGGCCAGCTGCGGGAGGTGGGTCACGCACAGCACCTGCTTGCGGCGGCTGACCTGGGCCAGCTTCTCCGCCACCTTCTGGGCCGCACGGCCGGAGACGCCGGTGTCCACCTCGTCGAACACCAGCGTGCCGATGGACTCCTGCTCCGCCAGCACGTTTTTCAGGGCCAGCATGATCCGGGCCAGCTCACCGCCGGAGGCGATCCGGGCGATGGGCTTCAAGTCCTCCCCGGCGTTGGCAGACATCAGAAACCGGACGGCGTCACAGCCGTCGGGGCCCGGCTCCTTCTCCCCGAAGTCGATGGCGAACCGGACCTTGTGCATGTCCAGGTCCCGGAGCTCGGACTGGATGCGCTGCTCCAGAACGGCGGCGGCCTCTTTCCGGGCGGCGGTCAGCTCCGTCCCCGCTGCCAGGACGGCCTTCCGGGCCTTCTCCAGCTGCTGTTCCAGCCGGGCCAGGGTGTCGTCCGCCGTCTCCATATCGTCCAGCTCCCGGCGGCACTTGTCCAGGTAGGCCAGCATCTCCTCCACCGTGGCGCCGTACTTCTTTTTCAGCCGGTACAGCAGGTCGGACCGGCTCTCCACCGCGTCCAGCTCCGCCGGGGAGAAGTCGAACGCCTCCCGCTTGTCCCGAATGATCTCGGCAAGGTCATAGGCTTCACACCGCAGCTGTTCCAGGCGCTGGTACAGCTCCCCCATGTCTCCGGAGAGCGTGCGGACACCGGCGAGGGCCTCTTCCGCGTCCCGGAGGGCGGAGACGGCGCCGCCTCCCTCCTCCCCGCCGTTCAGGCAGTAGTCCGCCCCCGACAGGGCGGAGAGGTACTTCTCCCCGTTCCGCAGCAGGTCCCGCCGCTCTGTGAGGCTCTCCTCCTCGCCGGGCACCAGCTGGGCCCGCTCCAGCTCGTCGATCTGAAAGCGGAGGCTGTCCATCCGCCGGGCCTTCTCCGCCTCGTCCATCTGGAGAGCCCGAATCTTCGCCTGTAAGTCGGCCATGGCCTCATAGGCCGCCTGATACCGCCCCAGGGGTGCCTCCGTCCGGCCAAAGCGGTCCAGATAGCTCAGGTGCTGCTCCTCGTCCAGCAGCTGCTGGCCGTCGTGCTGGCCGTGGATGTTCAGCAGCTCTTCTCCGATCCTGCGCAGCTGGGCCACGGTGACAGGGCGGCCGTTGACCGGGCAGAGGTTCTTGCCGCCCCCCGTCAGCTCCCGCTGGAGCAGCAGGTGGCCGTCCTCGTCCGGGGCAGCTCCGGTCTCCGCCAACCCGGCCAGATCACCGGGCACCTGGGAAAATTCGGCGCTGACAAAGGCCCGGTCCGCGCCGGTGCGGATCAGGTCCCGGGAGGTGCGCCCGCCCAGTACCGCGCCCATGGCGTCGATGACGATGGACTTGCCGGCGCCGGTCTCGCCGGTAAGGGCGTTGAAGCCGGGGCGGAACTGGATGTCCGCCTCCTGGATGACCGCGATATTCTCAATGTGCAGAAGCTCCAGCATGGGACTCCTCCTCTGAAAAAGCGCCCGGCAGGTCCGCCGGGCGCGGCAATATCAGCTGATGAACATGGCGTCCCGTATGTTCACGGGAGACCAGATTTCCGCTCTGGTAACACTTTTTTCAAAACTTCGGAAAACGGGCACCAGTGGGAAGATCCGGCCACGTTCGCCGCTCTTTCGTGGGATATTGTATCAGGAATTTACCGGCATGGCAAGCCCGTAAACTCGCTTATTCGGGCTCTTTTCTGCTCGGGGGTGTATGGGTATAGGCAAAAAGAGGAGGCCCCATAGGGCCTCCCTGGTCGCTGTATTGCCTCTATTTTGGGGAACACTCCGGGCACAGAACCTTGTCGCCTTTGAGCATTTCATCAAATGCCTTGGTTCCGATCCTGCTGACAAAACATCTCGTGCAGAAGTGACGTCCGCACTTCTCGCACTCCCACATATCCCCGTGGTCCTCATCATGGCCGTCCCACGCCGACTCATGCCCGCACCAGTCGCAGGAATAGGAGCCGCTGCTCATCGAATACACCACGGCACCTCCTATCGCCGAATGTCGTAGCGGATCTCCGGCAGCCACTCATACCGCCGCTCGAACGGGATGAAGTCTTGGCTGTCGCCGCAGATGAGCTTCATTGCAGCGTCCATCTTTACCCTGGCGTAGTCCGCCTCCGCCTTCTTTGTGAGGGCGTCGAAGTACAGGTCGTACTTCTTGCCCCAGGCGTCCAGTATCTTCTTCAGGCGCTTATAGCCGAACACGTCCTTGCCCATTACCTCCGGGTCGTTCAGGGTCAGGATGAGCGTGTCGGTCATGTACTGCTGATAGGTCTGCCGGATGGCGTCGTGGAGCACAGTGTCCCGGACTTTCCGGCGTTCAAGGTAGCCGTTCTTTCCCACTTCTTGTCGCCTCCAAACATTTTTCGCACTTCTGGTACTCCCCAGGGAGCCATTCATCGAACAGGGTGCACTTCGGGACCCGGCGCTCGACCGGCGCCTTTCTTCCGTGGGTACGGTCCCGGTGCATGTGATACCGGCAGACATCGTTCCCCCAGTAGTCCCCAGGGTACAGGCACTTCTGCTCCATGCCCTTCTCGCACGGGACCTCATGCTCAACTAATATTTTCATAGCCGTGCCCCCCTACACCAGCCAGGAGCACATGAAGTCGTCGAAGCTGTCGAAGGAGCTCCAGTATGCGTTGTCCTCTTCTTCGACCGAGACCACTTCCCACACCTTCAGAAGGGTAAGGTCATAGTCTCTGGTGTCCACATCAAGCCTGTTATGCAGGCAGTACGCCGTCCACAGACTTCTGAGTTGGTCGCAACAGGTTTCTGTGTCAAAACAGCTTTCCGTTGCGAACGCAAGCAGGTAATCGAGCTCTATCCGACGGCTGTTTCCTTTCAACTCAAAAATCGCCATATCCAAGGCTTCAATACGCTTTCGTGCATTTTGAGGCCCCTTCAGATCTCCATGCGTGAAGAACACGCTCGGATTGTCCCTCATAATTTCGTTCTGCCGCTTACTTTCCGCAAGGATGGTGACGGCTTCTTCACGGGTTATCACTTCTTATCCCCTCCAATTTTATAGGTCTTACCTTTCTGCTTGCCAGTCCCCTTCTTATACTCAGCTACCCAAACCACCTTCCCGCTTTTGTAGTGGCGGTAGTGACCTCGGACGGTGAAGATGCCCCGGGGACTCGCATGGGACCCCCTGGGAACCGCTGAGAGCGCCCCGTTGATGCTGCGGAGTATGTAAGTAGTCCGCTTGCTTTTCCTCTTTGTGGGGCGCTTAGACGGGCTTGACTTCGGCTTGGGAACAGGAGCCTCTCGGGGTTCCGGCTCCCGGCGGCCGTAGGCCATCAGCGCCATGACGGAGCAGTAGACCGTGAGGACCGCTTGCAGGTCATCTCTGCCCACCTTCATGCGGTTCCTGGTGGATGCCCACATTCCGTCTGCCCGGCGGATGAACCTGCAGTTCCCGAGCTGCTCACCGGACTGGCTGAGGTGGAGGCGGAGTTGGTCGCCATCACGGACTCCCTTGATGTGGTAGCCATTGTGCGGCATGACGATCTCCACCGCCTTCAGTGGGACCGGGTGACTCCTGACCTCATCCTGATGCTGGTCTCGCCACTTCAGCAGGTCCTTGATGTCCTGAGCGGACAGCTCCACCTTGTCCATATCAGGCGACCTTCTTAACGCAGAGACGCCACTCCGGGCCATAGGCCATGCGGTACTCCGCCAACAAGCGGTTGGCCTCCTGCTTCGTGTCGGCCTCGTCGATGGTCTCCCAGGGCTCCCCCGGGTACTTCCCACGGATCTCGTACATTCCACTCACCTCCATCAGTAGTAAACCGGGTCTTTGCCCCGCTCCACGTTCTCGCCACGGAAACAGTGACCGCAATACTGCCAGATGCTATGCGGCCACTCACCACCCACACGCTTGAAGGTGGCATAGGTGGCCCGGAACTCCCCGGTCTCCGGGTCCTCCCGGTGGGAATACGGCTCTCCCATCTGGGAGCACCGGCTGGTCATACACGCCGGGGGCAGACAGTCCATGGCGTTGTCCACTACGGCCTGTTCCACATAGTCCCCGACCTTCACCGTCTGGTAGCTGAAGTTCTCCTCGGTCCAGACTTCCTTGCCTTCGTACATCATCACTCGTCCCTCCCCATAATGCGCTGGTGTGCCATGCAGATACCCCGGTTCAGGCGGGGGTCATCAACGACCTCCTGCGCCGTGAAGCCGAGGGCTTCCATGGCCTCACTAGTGTCCCCGGTGTAGCCGTACTCATGGTTGTCGAGCTCACACAGGAACATATCGAAGATGAAGCCCTCTCCGGTCTCGTCGGCTGCGATTGCCTCCTTCAGCTCACGCTCATGTCGGTCGAAGGTCTCGTGCATAAGGGAGCGGTCCTTCTTCTGGATGAAGCCGCCGGCACCGATGCTGACAATCTTGTCCAGGTCCTTCTCGGGGTCCAGGCCCCAGCCCTTCATCATCTCATCGAACTGGCGATTGCTGAAGGCGAAGCCCAGGGGCAGGGCGTTGACCTCGCTCTGCTGGCGGTCTCTCAGCTCTTTGTACTTGTTCATCGTTAAAGCCATCCTTTCTCAAATCGAAGCGCAGAACTCGCCCAGCTTCATCCACAGGGCGAAGGTTTGTACTGTCATCCGCACCGTATCCGGGACTCCGGTGGTCAGCAGCCAGCGGTGGGACTGGTTGAACAGTCGGGTGGCCGCCGTCCGTTCCTGCTCCGTGAACTCTTCCAGCCAGCGGCGCCGACGGCGGCCGGTTTCCCAGTGAGCGCCGAAGCGGGTCATGCAGACCAGCGCATAGGGAATACGGGCGTTGACTTCCTCACTGGTCAGCACCAGGTAAGTCTCACATCTTGCCACAATCAAAACCTCCTCAATCTCCGATGCTGAAGTAGTTCGAGTAGACCGTATCGTCTTCCTCGCAGTAGTAGTAGGTGCGGTCACCGTAGGCTTCCTGGTCGTAGAAGAGGAACACCAGCTTCTTTCCTGACTGTTCTGCTTCAAACGCAGAGTTTAGGGAATACGAGGTCTTATGCTCCCCTAAAAATTGACGGAGGGCTTCCCGGTTGGGAAGCCCATCCTTCGGGATGACGATGTTCATGGTCACCCCTCCTTCTCGACCATCAGGTCATACAGCTTGGCCTTCAGCTCCATGATGGTCATGTTGTTTTCATGGCGGAAGGACTCCAGACAGGCGACCTTTGCTTTCAGTTCGCAGACCTGGCCTCTTTCATCCAAAACTGCACTATGCTCATGCTCCAGGGCTTTCTTGGTCGTGGAGTGTTCAGACATCTCGGCCTTCAGCTTCGCCCGGAGCTCCATGACTTCTTCGTGCTCCGGGTTGGTGTGCTGGTTCCAGAACCGGGTGGCGTCCTCCCAATGCCAGATGCGAAACAGGATGGAGTAGAAGGTGTTCTGGGTTGCGGGGCGGTTACTGCTCATGCTCCCCTTCGGGTCCGGCTCACCGTTCCTGTTGTTCCGGCCGATGTCGTTCGCCAGGGCCACCAGATCCTCAATCGGAGCATTTCCGAAGATGTCTTGGGCTCGGCAGATGTCTTCTTGCGCCAGGCTCAGGCCGTGGACCCGAACCTCGGCCACCAGCTCGGCGGCCGTCTTGATGCTGTCGTACTTACTCATGGTTGGCTCCCTTCTCCAGCTCGTGGATGATGAAAATGAGGCTCTGCTTCGAGGTGCCATACAGCTTCTTGCGGTCGGCTCCCAGGCTGACAGCCAGGTCTCTAAGCTGGTTGGTGTTCATCTTACTCAGACTGCGCTTCATTTCAAATACCTCCGTCAAAAACTGACCATCTCGGATAACTTTCTTACTGTATCTTCATTCTAACTTACCGACGTGGTAATGTCAAGTCAAAAAAGAAAAATATCGAAAATTTTTCACTTCATCATCAAAATGCTTTATTCTCGGTACTTTTCGGCCGGTTTTCGACGGAGGAAACCCATTGCGGAGGCTTACCGATATGGGAAGCTGATGCTCACTTCATCTCGTCATCAGGGAAGGCGCTATAACGGGCCCAGAACTTCTTAGCGGCGCTTTTGCTTATCGGGGATATGCAGTTATAGCCGCCCTCCCAAAGCTGGTAGTAGGCCAGGAAATAGGCGCCTGACGGGTCTTTGAAGAGCTCCATATAGAGCTTGTCGTCCGGGGTCTCTTTGCTGGTGCAGAGGGACTCCGCCTTGCTGGTGTCATAGGTGACGCCGCCTACCATCTGTACCACCCTTGGGCTACCGCTGTTTCCCAGATCCGGGGGCTCGGAGCCGGTGCTGCTGACCATCTTCACGGAGTAGCCCACGAAGCCCAGGGCCTTGTTCAGCTCGTCGAAGGTCAGGGTGCCGTTCTTCAGGCGGCTGCTCAGGTTCTGGGGGCTCCAGCCCATGTACTCAGCCAGCTCCTTCTGGGTCTTGCCTGCCCCGGCCAGGGCGGAGCGTACCATCTCAGATGCCGTCATCAGTAATCATCCCTCCCAACACCGCCACGGCCACCAGGTTCTTCAGCACCTTCTCCATGGCCTCGACACGCTTATCATCCTGCTGCGCCATAGCGGATTTGGCCTTTGACGCAAGCATGGAAACGTCGCCACGGAGACTGACCAGTCTGGAATAGTCATCGCTGGCGGAAGCTGCCATCCTCATGGCCGATGCCAGGTCCTCCGCATTTCTGCGCTCACGGTCATACCGGGAGATGCCCGTTTCCTGGTAGTTCATATAGGCCCGGCCTGCTTTGGCCTCATATCTTTCAGCCAGGGCCTCCAGCTCTGCCTTACTCAGCATCGTCTTCATCCTCCTCGGACCAGTCATACTCTTCTTCCAGCCACTCATCGAAGCCCATGGGGGCAGCGCCGTAGCACTCTGCGGCGGAATGGTCATCGGCCCAATCGTTCAGGTAGGCGATGTAGGCATCCCACCGCTTTTCTTTCATGACGTTCTCGTCAGGAGTGTCCTGGGGCTCTTCATCCTGCCAAGAGACCGAGAGGCAAGAGCTGAAGGTCAAAACGGGGCGGACGCCGAAAGAGCTGCTGGCGTTCCAGTAGTAGTAGTTGCCGCTGGAGTACACGCTCCACACGCCGCTGGTGCCGCCGGCGCACGGGGAGCGGAGCCACCGAGTCCAGACCGGCGTTGCCAGCCACCACCAGCCCTCCACCTTCGGGATGATTTCCTTGTACTTGCCGTACTGCTCCAGGGTCAGCAGGGCCACGGTGCAGTCGAGGTAGCCATAGACCCGGGTGCCATCGGTTGCCTTCAGGTCGATGTGCTGGACCAGGCAGTCGCCATCCTTCATGCCTCTGGACTTCAGGAGTTCCGTGTACTCGGCCAGGGAGTCTCGCATATCGGCCTGGGCCAGATTGTTATTGCCGTTCCGGTCAAAGGCCGCCTTCTTCCAGATGTCCTTGCGGATGGACAGGACGCCGCCGTCCACATGGTCCAGCACCACATACTCCTCGCCAAACACGGTGAAGGTCTCACCGCATGGGACTTTTCTCAGCTCAATGTTCTTCATGCCAAAATGCCTTCCTTTCTTCAATGGTGGCCCCCGGTGGGAGCCCACGCTTGCGCCGGTTCTTCTTCCAGCCGGCGTACACCTTCATGTCACGCTCGTCGATGCTGTAACCGCAGCCGCCGGTGGTGCGGTCGTGGATGAGGAGCGGACGGGGATAGCCGGGCCGACGGGCCCGGAGTACCTCGTAGGCCCCCACCGGGGGCTCCAGGGTCCAGCCGCTCCTCAGCAGGTACGCTTCCAGATCCGGGAGCATACCGTGCTCAACGGTGGTCCTGTTCTTCATACGAAACCCTCCGGCCTGTCGCAACGCTCGAACTCAATCACCCACACCCACGGGTTCGACGTCCACCCGTAGGTTGCCCGGTCTTTGGGCTTGATGGTACTGTCCCATAAATTTGCGAAGCGATCTCTTGCCTTTGCACATCTGGGGCAGTCTATCTCCATGTAACCAAGGGACACGGGATGGATGGCACCAGCAAGCCCTTCCCCCTTGCAGTACGGGCAATAAACCGGGTCCATGGGCCACTCGTCCGGTACTCCTTCTGCAAGGGCTCCTTCTTCTGTGATGTCTTGCAGCGGCTCCACCCGCACCGAAGTCACCCGGAGAAACAGGCGGGCGGCCTTACGGGGCATATGGATGGATGGACTCCAGCGGTCATCGGAGTCCCAGCCGTCCGGCTCCTCTCCATCCGCTCTATACACAAAACCGTACGGCATCTCTGACCACGCTTCCCGTACCCACAGGATGTCTCCAGTACGGAACCGACACATACTCATCACCCCAAGGATAGAGCGCATAGCGTTATCCCAGGTGCGAAAAACTCGGCCTCTAAACCACCATCCTTCCGGGTGTTCGCTCGACTTAAACTCCCGGAGCTCATCGGATTTAAGGGCCGTTCTTCTTGTAGCAGTCTTTCGCCCCTCCATGATGGCCTTAGCCATCTCCGAGTTGAACAGGATGGGCTTTATCACTTACTGACATCTCCTTTCAAAAATCCGTTGACGGTCCACCAGTCGCCATTCGCTTTGACCAGCAGCACATCTCCGCCGCCGGCCTTCAGGTCCGCCCCGCAGTAGGGGCAGGTCTCGACGTGCTTCCCGGCAGGGTTCCAGAAGTCATTCATCACCCAATACTCTGCGGGCTGGACTGCATTCAGCCAGATGTACCTGGTGGGAGGGATGCCCTCGCACCGGTGAAGTGCCCGGTCCCACAGGAAGCCGTACCCTTCGTTCAGCATGGACAGGACCCGGTTCCGCTGCGGATCTCCGGCGGGTATGAGCATCTGCGGAGGAAGCGACTCCCACCGGCGGAACATCTCAACCATCTTCTGCTCCCGGAGGCGGTCGTCTTCTGCCGAAAACAGGTCAATCTGTTCCGTCATCGCAGCCCTCCAAATAGTCGTAGTCGATGCAGCCGTCAGTGTCGTTGATGCGGGGCTTTCGCTCATGCACCAGGGCAAAGCGGCATTCCCCCTGGTGGTTGTACTGGCAGGAGGATGACTCGCACTCGAAGCATAGCTTTTTCAGCCCGTAGAGCTGCTTGGTCTCCTGTACATAGTCTTCAGCTCCTCCGTACAGCAGGTAGGCGACGCCCTTGCTGTGCCGCCGGTCGAACCAGTGCCATATTTCCTCCCGGTGGATGCCGGGGCCCCACCCCATGAACTGCTCCTCGATGCACTCTGTCTCCGGGTCCATTGGGATGTCTCCGAACTGGCGCCACAGCTCCTCCAGCTCTTCATCTCGGTCCCGCAGGGTCTCGATGTCCTGGAGGCCGTCCATCACCGTGCAGTAATCGTTGTACGGGATGGTGCGGTGGAGCTCGTTCATGGTGTCGATGGCCTGGCGTTTTACATCATTCATCCGTAAACCACCTCCCCGAACAGGGCATACTGGACGATTTCATCGGCGCACCCGGCGTCGATATTGCAGCAGTCTACCTCGTGGCCCTGGACGGCCCCATACTGGTCTCCGCCGTTCTCCAACCAGAGCTTGAATCCCTTCAGGAACTTCTCCAGGTCCAGCTTTCGGTAGGCGTCTTCATCCGTGTCGTGGAGCAGAAGCGTACCGCCTCTGGAGATCTGGTCACTGGCATACTTCCCAAGGTATTCGCCGCTCTCCACAGCGGCTTCGTCGCACCAGTAATTGATACCGCCCTCCAGGGCCGCCACCATGATGTCGTCGATGTCCTGATGGGTCAGCTCCACACGGATCTCCACCTTGACCTCAAACTTTTTCATGCAGGTGCCTCCTCTCCTTTGATGAGCCCGCTGGTCCAGGCCCCGGTGCGTGTGCCGATGCTGGGCAGCCGATCCAGCAGGCACTTCTTCATGCCATCCAGATACCGCTGGTAGTGTCTGGCCTGGAGACCGCTCAGGCGGTCGTCATATGGGTCCTCCTTCTGGATGAGCTCCACGGCCACGGACCACTGGTTGTCCTGCACGGCGATGTAGAACAGGCCGCTCTCCATAATGACCCGCCGGTCGAGGTCTCCGTAGGAGCCGTCTCTAATCCACTGGTCTCCCTGCACTCTAGAAAAGCTGGGAAACATCCGGCCGAAGCTGTCCATAAAGCACTCCAGGATGTCGTCTTCCTCCTCCCCGGTGCCCCAATCGTCATACAGCCAGTCGCCGCCGGTCAGCTCACCATAGTCCAGCTCTCCCATCAGCCGGGTCTCCGGCTCATCAGAAAACGGGTCGTCCCGTCGGTACACATGGATGTGGTCATTGTCGATGTAGTACAGGCCCTCATACGGGCCGTTCACGCAGACATTTCCTCTTCCCATAATAGCCTCCTATCTACCATACCGAAATCCAGTCGGGAGACTGCTCCATCTCCTCGACCTGCTTCTCTTTGGCGTCGAAGTCGAACTGCTCCTCTTCGGTAACGAACTCCGGGCAGTCCAGGTCCAGTACCTCCACGCTCACGTCGGAGCTGGTGGAGAAGACCTGCCGGACCATGCCGCCCTTCACTACGACCACCACGTTCACCGCTATTCCTCCCTTCTCAGCCACCGGAGGCAGCTCTCCCTGTCCGGGAACTCCTCAGTCCAGGCGTCCCCGGTGCTGTTGTCGATGCCGACGAAATTCTCCCGCTCTTCCAGGTAGAACAGGCCCAGGGGCTCGTAGTGGCCCCCGGTCCCGTCGCAGCTATTCAGGAGCCGCCGGGCGTCCTCCTGGCTGATTTTCTGGATGGTCAATGTCTCACTCATCATCATCCTCCCGCTCCAGGCGGCCGAACAGAATTTCGACCTCCTCGCTGTCGAAGCCGTCGATGATGCCCTGCTCCACGCAGAAGCTCAGGAAGTCGTCGAACAGGTGGCGGCCGGCTTTGGCCTCATCAGAGCTCAGGCGCTCCTCACTACGGAGGGCCTCAATGCAGTCCTCCAGGTCGAGCCGAGTGTTGCGGAACCGGCAGTAGCTCATATTTGACATTTCATGGCCTCCTCACTTCATCTTGTGTACCGCATACACGGTTACATTGGAGATGCTGCTCACATCTCTGTCAAAACGCTCATCATCCATCGTCTCCAGATAGAAAGTGACTTTCTCCAGCTTCCCATCATCACCGTAATACTTCACGCCGTAGAGAACGTGGTCCCCCTCGGTCTCGGCCAGGATTTCCCTGGCCTTTCTCTCGAACCTCTGGAGGTTTTCTTGGACCTGCTTCAGGGTCATCTGACCAGCTCCTACCATTCTCCCTCCGCTCCATTGAGTCCAGGGGACCCACTTCAATTTGCTCATAGCGTCTCCTCCCGCAGTCAGGCGTTCTTGGCCTGCTTGTACCACGCCAGCGCCTCTTCATAGGTGTCGAAGTAGTCGATGTAGTGGTCGCACATCTTGTTCTCGGTCATGCCGTTCTCCGGCTTGGTCTCCGCTTCGACGGGGTACAGGTTGACCTTCACCCGGCCGCTGTCGAAATACTTGGTGCTCACCGCCCAAAACCTCATGACGTTCACCCTTCCTCATCCTCAGCAGGCTCGAACATATCTTCCCGTTCGATCCTGGAGCAGTCGCAGCAGGGCCACTCGCCGCCGCCAAACTCCTCATATTTGCAGCCCTCACAGCCCATTCAGTTCTCCTCTTTCTTGGCTATCCTTCGGAGGGCGGAGATGGCAGACGAGATATGGCTGCTTTCGAGGCTGACCACATCATATCTGTCCAAGCCCTCCTTGCCGTCAATCCAGGCCACCAGCTCCTGCGGCGTGGCGCAGAAGTCGGCCAGATTGCCCAGGGTTCCAAAGGCCCGCATACGTTCAACGCCCTTATCGTTGAGGTAGTAGCTCATCTCTGAGAGCTTACGGTGCTCGGCGTTGACCGCCTGGAGCCACTCCTCATAGTTCTTCACTTTCACGGTTCATTCCTCCTCATCTTCCCAATCGGGTAAGCTATCCAGAAACCGCTGGATGAACGGGATATACGGGAAAACGTAGTCGGCGATCAGGCCGCCGACGCCCAGTACCAGCAGGAAGCCAGACAGTAGCCCCATGGCTACCACCGCTTCGCCCAGTAGGTCCTCCATGCTGCTCACCTCAAATCAGGTAGGGCAGCTCGTACTTCACGAAGTCTGCCGCCATGCTCTCCAGCTCTGCGTCCAGGTCGTTGCACCAGACAGACAGGTAGCCATCCCTGGCCTCCTTGTCCTTCCAGTTCTCCCGACTCAGGCCGATGGTCTCCAGGATGATGTAGCCGTCGTCTCCGACGTTGTAGAGGCTGCGGCCGTCGTGGTTCCTCTTCCACTCGGCGTCCTCCTGCATGGTCTCCTGGTCCGCCTTCTGGATGTACTCCACGACGCAGGTGTCGAAGTTGTAGCGGAACAGCTTGCCGTTCAGCTTATAGGGATTGCTCTTCATTTTCGGGTCATCCTTTCTTGACTTGCTCCTGCCTTCGTGTTACCATGGTGGCGGAACGGGAGGCAGGTCCCGTCCCGCCCTATGGGTTAGGCTCCCGGTGCTTGCGAGGCTTTTGGGGAGCCTAACTTTTTACTTGCTGGGGGCTGCCGGCGCAGGGTAAGCGGCGATGTACTTGATGCACTCGGTCGCTTCTTCGGCCGTGTGACCGTGGGCTTCGAGCCATTCGATCAGGCGGGCCGCTTCGGTTGCGGTCATGCTATCACCGTCTTTCATGCGTGATACGCCTCCTGCCAAGTGTTCACGCCCCACCTTTTCAGGCGGGGCGCTCAATAACTTACCAACTTGGTAACTTATTGTAACTTCATTCTAACTTACCGACACGGTAATGTCAAGTCAAATATTGATTTTTTCAAAAATATTTTTGCAGATAAACTTGCCTCTTCATTTTGCTTGTTCTTTCTGATTTCAGGGCGGTTTTTGGCAAAAAAAGAGAGCCCTCCCGCATTACCAAGCCGGTATAATATCGGCCGGATATGTAGGAGGGCTTATTCCGCTCTAGGAGCCGTTTTAAGGGCACTTTCCGTTTCGGTATGTAATTTGATGGGTGCAGGCCGTTGTCCGCTTGTGTGTGGTTTTACGGAGCTTGTGGGCCGCATTTAGGCTTGCCGGGAGATGTCCGGTGCAGATCTGCCCAGGACCAGGCACGAAGCAGCGTCCGTGTAGGACGGAATTTGGGACTTTTTCGTCCGTGTGGGAAAACATGGCTTAGAAGCCGCTTAGAGGCGCTTAGAGGGCATTTTAGGTTGGGGGGTATAAGTATATTCTGCTCTCATAAACTCCGTTTTACCATTTTTTGGCGTTCTGAAAATCTCCAAAATCGGTCAAAAATCAACTTTTTCTTTCTCTAAAAGTTAGATTTTTACCTTTTGCACAGTTTTACATTACTTTTTCAGTACATAGCAACGAAAAATCCCCCTCCAGGAGCTGCGAATAGGCAGCCCCCGGAGGGGTGGTCTTTTTATATCGCCGGACTGTCTATGGAGCCCTCCGGCTCCTGCGGAACATTGAAGTTGGCGGCCTTGGCCGCTTCGTAGGTAATGCCACCTTCCTTGTGGTCTGACTTGCACAGGCTGAGGTAGGCCGTGCATACCACGCCGTGGGCAGTCCAGGGCAGCCCCACCATTGCAGAAATCCATGGCAGGGACCCGGTGTAGCCGACCCGGATGCAGTAGGCCGCCAGGAGAAGCCCGCCCACCGTGACAATCCACAAGAGCGGCCTAATGTCGGCCACCATCCACTTCGAGAACTGAGACATCTCCGGCTTCTTCCGGCTCTTGCCTCCGGCCAGGCGCTTCCCGCTGCCCATCACGCAAGGCCGTGGTCCTTGGCGAACCTGAAGAAGAGCTGGGCGGCCTGCTCACGGGTCAGGAAGTCCTCCCACATCATGTTCGGATCTCCGGCGTCGGTGGTGCCGTTTCCGGCGAACAGACCCACAGAGACTGCCCACTCACGGGCCTCCTGGCTCCAGTCGCCGCTGTCGTTGTCCCGGAGCTTCTTCCGGTATTCGGCCATAGCAGCCGAAAACATCTCGTTGAACTTGGTCTGGTCCATATCGTCGTCCTCCTCTTCAAGTCTTCTGGTAACTTCTGCGGCGATCTCTCCGTGCCGCTCATATAGATAGTCGCCGGGGCAGCTCTTGTTTGCAAACCAGCGATGCACCGTCATCACCATCTCCCCATCCTTCGGAGTATAGGATAGGGTCTTATCCTTGTCACCGAACCAGAGGAGCTTCTTCGCTCCGTTCCGTCGGCAGATGTCCGTCACCAGGTCCAGAAGGGCGGAATACGCCTTCTCGGTCACGGCATAAGGGGCACGGTTGTCGCTGGCGGTCTCGATGGTCACGGCCCGGTTGTCGTTGGCGGAGCTGGAGGAGCACCAGGAGCGGTCCCCCTCATCGACACACAGGCCGATGCTTCCGTCGTAGCCAATGACGTAGTTGCAGGAGGCTTTCTTTGTGGCGGGCAAGAATACCTCGCAGCCACGCCGGGCGGTCACCTGACCCACGAAGCAATGGATAGTGATGCGGTCAATCTTGTGATTTCTGGGGCTGCTCCGGTTTGGGCTTATCTGAGTGACGGAGGCAAGCGGGCTGTTACTCATTTTTGTCACCCGCCTCAGGCTCCCCGGTGCCGGAAGTTTCCGCAGCCGTGTCTGTGGTGCTTCCCTCTGTGGGCTCCTCAACAGCCGGGTGGTTCACAATCTTGGTCATATCGCAAAGGGCATCGATCATTTCGGACAGCGCCTCGGTGTCCACGGGATAGTTGATATACTCTGCGCTGGTCTGGACCATCGCCATGACCCATTCCTTACGGGTGGCGCCGTCGGCAAACTTGGTCTCAGCCTCTTCCATGAGGTCAACGACCAGGCCCAGCAGGTGGGTCCAGTTCTTCTCCTGGACCGCCTCTTTCACGGCCTGGTACAGCTTGACAGCCAGCGGGATGCAGGCCGCAAGGCCCGTCAGGATGGCAACGACGATACTCACGATCTGTTCTGCGTTCATGCTCTGTACTCCTTTCAGGTTTCGGGCGCGTCTTCGTCGCGCTCATTGGATGAGGATTTCAAAAAGTCGTGCTCCCGGAGCCGGTCATCGTATACCCTGCTGATGTTTGCGATGGCGTGGACCGCCCGGTTGTTCTTGTAGTTCTCGTGATCCCGGCAATACCGCTCGTAGAAGTCGATGTCTGCCAGCACGTCGATGAACTCCTCCTTCGTGTGCGGGATGTCCCGGAGCAGTTCATTGTTGAACCGCAGGATGCGGGCCCGGTGCTCATCGGCGTTCCTCTCATCATCCATACGGATGTGGTCGGAGAGGTCATCCTTCACGCTCTTCAGCTCCCGGAGCACGTCTGCATTGACGGCCCGCCCGATGGCTTTTGCCAGGGCGGACCACGGATTGATCTTGATGGGGGCGAACTCTACCAGTGTCAGCAGGACCACCAGCAGGCCGCCCCCACCCAAAAAGATTTCTTTCAGACTCACATTGTGCCTCCCTCCTTACTCGATGAGGACCCACTGCCACAGACCGGCGGTGTCGGGCGGCCATACGCAGGGGATCATGTCGCCACCTTCGGCCACCAGGTAGATGTGGCCGTTGTAGCTGAAGTAGGTCCCGGCGTGACAGTCCATGCCGTACACCCAGGGGATCGGGTCTTCCAGGGTCCCGGCGTGGCCTTCGTCGATGGGCCGGTACACGGCCAGCATCCCCTCGCCGTGAGGGGGCTGGTGCTCCTGGGGGATCACGCCGCCGGCCTGGACCACCCGGTACAGGGTGGAGCCATCCCGGAGCACAGTGTTTTCCTCCAGCTTGTTCCCGGCGGCCAGAAGGTCCTCCCAGGCCGGAAACAGATCCGGCATCTGGAGGGCCTGGGTGTCTGTGATGGTGGTCGCCGTAGCGCAGAACGCCATGACCGCGATCTGCGCCTGGGCGTTCATCGCCTGAGCCTTTGCCGCGGCCTCCTTCTTTGCCCGGATAGCCTTCACGCTATCCTGTCTCCACTTCAGAGCCATTACTGGAACCCCCCTTGAATAGAACTGATATACCCGCCGGTTCCGCTGGACCCCCGGGAGGCAATCACTTTGAAATTAAACGCCCAGCCGTTGGTGGCCGTCTGATTCTCGAACAGGTAGTTGGCCCCGTTCTTGACCTCGCTGGTCGCGTCCTCCCACACAGGCTCGGTGTCCTTCGCGTTGTTGGTCACGAGGACCTGGTAGGTAGCGTCCGCCGGGATTTCCCCGATCACCGACATAGCCATAATGGTGATCTGCGCGTCTGCCTCCATGGGCTCCGTCATCGTGATAGAGCAGGAGGTCACTGACTTTGTGAAGGTCAGGCTATACTCCGAGCTCTTTCCTCCGGCGTCCTGGGCCACCATCTTCATGGTGTGCTGGCCGTTCAAGAGCTGCTGGAAGTAGGACCCTGTTACCTGGAACTGGTTGGTAGCTTCCAGGGTGGCCTCGTAGGACCGCTTAGTGGTGGAGTCCATCTTCTCCGTCACGGTCACATCGTCACCGTCAGCGTCATCCACCTGGTAGCTGATGGAGAAGCCGGAAGTCTTCGTGCCCAGGTCTGAGCCGCTGGGTGTGTCGCAGGTGATGACCGGGGCGGTGTTGTTGTCCACGGTCCGGGTCTCGCTGGTGGTCCACGCGCTCTGCGCGTTGTAGGAGTCATAGGCGGCCACGCGGTACTGCACCGAGGTCCATCCCTTCGTGATGGTGTCCTGGTAGGTCAGGGCGTTGCCCTTGAATACCTGGGCCCACTCACCGGCCCCCACCTTCCGCTGGAGGATGTACCCGGACAGGTTGCCGTCCGAGTCGGAGCTGGCCGCCCAGGTCACGGTCAGGTTCTCCCCGCCGATCACCGACAGGGGGACCGTAATGCTGGGCGGGGCGCTGGGGGCAGTGTTGTTGATTACCGTCACCTGGTTGCTGGTCTTGTACCCGGACTCCAGGCCCTCGCTGTCGTAGGCCTTCACGCGGTACATCACCGTCGGGGTGCCAAACGCCACCGTGTTCGTGGTGCTCAGGGCGCTACCCTGGTAAATCTGACTCCACTCGCTTCCGCCGTCGATGGACTTCTCTACGATGTACCCTTCCAGGTTCCCCTCGGCGTCGGTGCTGGCGCCCCACGAAACGGTGATCGTGCTACCGCCGGAGATACTGCTGGGGATCGTGATGCTGGAGGGCGTAGTCGGGGCCGTGTTCGTCGTGATCGAGCCATCGTCAGAGACCAAGAGTGTAGAGGGCAATACCAAAGCGGGGCGCACCCCGTAGGAATTGACGGCGCCCCAGCTGTCGTAGTCGCCGTTGGAGTACACGATCCACACGTGGCTGGTGAAGTTGGTGCCCGGGGAGCGGAGCCACCAGTTGGTGGCGCTTCCGTTCAGCGTCGCCACACGCTTCTGGTTGGCAGAGGAGCCGGTTCCATCGAGGAAGTAGGACAGCTTCGCGCCATCGTTGGGGAAATACTGGTTGTCGCTACTGTCCCATCCGACCTCTTTGCCGGACAGCAGGAAAATCTTGCAGGACAGGCCGTTGGCCCCGTTCCGGTCGGTGCCGCCGGAGCCGCCGTTCTGCCGGTAGGGGATTTTGACCTGCTTGATCGCGTTGCGGATGTCGGTGTCGTAGCGGTTGATCCAGGTGTTGTTCAGGTAGGAATGAATATCCGAGCTCTCCAGCACGTTGGAGTTCCCGGAGTCCCACGCCCGGTTCTCGGCGATGTCCTGCCGCAGGAGCCAGGTCCCGTCGCAACTGCTGTCATAGGAGCTGGAGGGCTTGCCCTGGTGGACCACGATGTAGTTGACGGCGGCCCCGTTCTCCTTCAGCTTGACGATGGAGCCGACCGACTTGGTGCCAAGTGCGACACTTGCCATAGAGATACCTCCTTGCATGAAAATCACCACGGCGGATTTCCGTCGTGGTGTGAGGGTGCCGCTTCATGTGCGGCCTTTTGAGAGGATTTCCGCCTCTGTTTGTACTCCAGCATTGCCTTCTGGGTCTTTGACAGCCTGATAGGGGCATGGCACCGAAGCTGTGTGCCGATAATTTCCGAGACCTTGGCGGCGATCTCCTGCCGGAGCGTGTAGGTGTTGCCATGAGCCGCATGAGCGTCCCAGGCGGTCCAGCTATCCAGAATTTCCTTCTTGGTGACCTTGCCGGCCGGATATTCTTTCTTCCACCACCTGATTTTTCCCTTCATCCGTTTGACGGATGAGTGGCGGAGCCTTCGGATGATTTGGCCGCTCTCCGTGATATAGGTGTGAAAACCTAAAAAGTCTACCCCGTGTCTCAGGGGGAAAATGTTGGTCTTCTCGTTGAGCTCCAGGCGGAGCCCGGCGAGGAAGGTCTCAATCTGTTTCTGACAATAACGCAGGTACTCCTTGTCTGGGTGGATGAGCAGAAAGTCGTCCATGTACCTGACGTAATACTTTATCCGAAGGCGTTCCTTCACGAAATGGTCGAACTCATCCAAGAACAGCAGGGCCAGGAGCTGGGAGGTCTGGTAGCCGAGGGGCAGCCCATCCGCACTTGCGTCGATGTAAATGCACATGAGCCGGAAAATACGGTCATCTACCACCTTCTTTCGTAGTTTCGCTTTCAGAATGTCATGGTCAATGCTGGCGAAAAAGTGCCGCACATCGCATTTCAGGACCCAGCCGTCGGTAGTATGGTTCTTCCTCCAGTAGTCGGTCATGAAGCCCTTCAGGAGATCCAAGCCGTAGTGCATCCCCTTGTCAATCTGGGAGGCGCAGTTGGCCGGGATGAAGCTGCGGGTGATGGCCTCATACAGAGCGTTGTCTACGATGGCGTGTTGGACCACCTTGTCCACGAACGCCGGGGCCTGGACCAGCCGGCGCTTTGGCTCGTAGACGTAGAAGACCTCGAACTTGCTGGGGGACGTAGGTGTTGGTGTTCAGGATGTAGGCCAGGCGCTCGGTGAGCATGAGGGCGTTCGCCTCATACTGCGCTGCGCTGACCTTCTTTCTCTTTCCCCTCCGGGCCGACAGATAGGCCCGGTAGAGCGTCTCAAAGGTGCAGATTTCTTCAAAAGTCTTTTGCATGGGCATAAAGCGGGGGCGGCCTCCACCTCAGAGCAGCGGGCCGCCCCCTTCCTCTCAACGCCGTGGCGGTGTGCTGCCAGGTGGCACCGCACAGTAGCCGGGCATCCCGTGGGACGCCCGGCATCGACGTAATGTGTTCATCCTCGGCCTCCCGGGGGACCGGGGATAGGATATGGCCCCCTTTGATGATGGAAACTCTGCTTTCGGCAAGGCCTACTCGAACTCATTACCCCATCAGAGCGGGGCGCACCCCGTAGGAATTGTTGGCGTTCCAGTTGTTGTAGTCGCCGTTGGAGTTGACGTTCCACACGTTGTTGGTGTTGTTGGTGTTCGGGGAGCGGAGCCACCAGTTGGTGGCGCGACGGGCCATACCCTAATACAAGGCGGGCGCCCCCGCCGAGTACCCTATTTTCGGCCGAAGACCCGTCCCATCGCATTGGCGATGATAGAACCCAGCAGCTCGAACTCCTTGGTCCTATCCTGCTGCCGGAGGGCCTTCGCTCTCTCGGTGTCCTTCTTCTTCCATGCGAGGGTCATGTACTTCACGTCGGCGATGAGCTTTGTCCAGTGGCCCATGCGCTTCATGCTGATATAGCCCAGGGCTTGGCTGATCTCCACCAGCTTCAGGAGCAGGTTGCAGTCGTTCAGGGCGGCGTGGATGAGGTCGAGCCGCCGGTCATACTCCGTCTGGAAGGAACAGTCGTTTGCGGCGTGGATATTCCTCACGATGGAGACCGCCGTCTCACGGGTGGTCTTGATGTAGGTGTGCAGGGCGCTCTTGGGGAAGCCCTGCTTGCTGTTGGCCTTCTTCATCCGGTCGATGTACTCCCGGATGAGGTCGTCCTTGGCCTCCTGCGGGAGCCCCAGGATAGTCTCCATCATCTTGATGACCTCGGAGAGCTCCAGGGTCTTGTCTCCGATGGGCTTGGTCACCACGAAGGTGTAGACCAGCAGGTCCTTGGTCTTATTCCCCAGGACATACTCTTTCTCAGCCACGGCGGCACCTCCTGTCTACACACGGCCTGCGGGCGGCCGCAAGGTCCTCCGCCTCTCCCCGGAACACACAATAGTTCTGGACGATCAGCAGCGAAGCCGGGTGGCCCGTGGGGGTCCGGCCGCAGAGAGTGAGGCCGACACTGTGCAGGGCCTCGCATGGGGGTTCCAGCTCTGCGAACAGGTTCCCTACCAGGCATGACAGCTCCTCCGGCTTCACCGAGATAACCTGTTCCATCAGAACTCAATCCTTCCCTGGGCAGCGTTGTGGACGCCCTCGACGGTCACGCCGTCGAGGTTCTGGAAGGTGATGGTGAACGGGTTGCCGCTGACGTCGGTGCTATACATCAGCTCCAGCAGGGTGAGCCGGGCGTCCAGGCCGTCCATCTCGGTGTGGATGGACGGGTGGGCATCGGCGTCGGCGTCGTGCTCGTCGATGAGCTCCTGCGCCTCCACCAGGAACTGAGGCAGGATGGTGGTCATGCAGAACTGCTCCACGTCGTCCGCCGTCATGAAGGCAAGCGCCGGGTAGGTGATGATGACCTGGACGTCGGTGCTCACGTTGATGGACACGGGGTAGCGGCGGATGTCGATGGCGCCGTCGTTGTAGGCGCTCACCCACTGCGGGAAGTCGCCCAGGCAGCCGTAGTAAATCATCACCTCGTCGTCGCCATCCATGGCGAAGATGCCGAACTCATTCAGCCAGAA
>ENA-ORNW01001037-ORNW01001037.1-human-gut-metagenome-genome-assembly--contig:-NODE-1037-length-22987-cov-3.634092_pt1 | contig 22987 bp, 24 predicted proteins | sample MGYA00242121_ERZ509034 | MGnify/ENA primary metagenome ERZ509034 (study PRJEB26280, sample SAMEA2338689) | human gut metagenome | biome: human gut; feature: human-associated habitat; material: faeces... | reverse complement strand
CAGCGGGGGCGCTGCCCGCGACCCTGGTCCGAAAGTAAATATAATAAATTTAGCACATCATTGCAATCGATCTGGGAGGAATTTGCATGCCGGTTGACGATGTGGCAGAATCCGATAGCCTTGTGCCCGTTTTCCGGAAATCATTCCGGCGTATTGTGCGGTGCCGGGTTTTCGAAGAACCGGTATCTCCCCGGGTCCGCTTATTCATCCGACTGCAGGTATTTGCCGGGATTTTGTTACCTTTACTTGTACGTATCGGATATTATCGGGGGAGTGTGCGTTATCCCGTCGCAGTAGCGCTTCGTTGCAGCGTTGCCTGCGGTTCGGAAGTTTCGTCCGGGTTGCGGGAACTCCTTTGACCGGAAATGTTAAACTATAACCCATGACGATCGATGATCTCGCATTGACGCTGCATCCCGAGTTGGGGTGCCGTACGGCGATCCATCTGCTGGAGTGTTTCGGTTCGGCGGAGGCGGTTTTCGCCGCATCTGCCGGCGAACTGGTCCGGAGGGCCGAGTTGAAGCCGGCGCTGGCCCGCAGTCTGTGCCGCCGCGAGTACCATCAGGCGGCCGAACGGGAGCTGGCGTTTTGCGAACGCAACCGCATCCGGCCCGTTGCGGCAGGCGATGAGTCGTATCCGAGGCGGTTGCTCGAGTGTGCCGATTATCCGCATGTAATTTACCTCAAAGGCGGCCCGGAACTCAGCGGAGGCCATTGGTTGTCGGTCGTCGGTACGCGCAAGGCGACTCCTTACGGGCAGAAGATGTGCGACCGGCTGATCGGTGAGCTTTCGGCACTGTTTCCCGATCTGGTCGGGGTCAGCGGCCTGGCATACGGGATCGATGTGGCGGCGCACCGTGCCGCGATGCAGCACGGGGTGCGTCCCGTCGCCGTGCTGGGGCATCCGCACATCTATCCGCAGGCCCATACCGAAACCGCCCGGCGGATCGTGTCGCTCGGCGGAACCCTAATCAGCGAGTATCCTTCCACGGCCCGGCCCGATAAGGCGGGTTTCGTGCAGCGCAACCGCCTCATCGCGGGACTGAGCGACGGGACGGTGATCGTCGAATCGGCTGCCCGGGGCGGCTCGCTCATTACCGCCGACATGGCCGGCGGTTACCACCGCGAGGTGATGGCGGTACCGGGGCGTGTAGGCGACCGCTGTGCCGAGGGAACCAATGCGCTGATTCGCTCGCTGAAGGCGCAGATGGTGTGCAGCGGCGCGGATATTGCCGAGATATTGGGGTGGGAAGCGCCCGCTCCGTCCGGGAAGGCCGTCGGACAGTCGTTGTTTGCGGAAACCGGCCCGCTTGCTCCGTCCGTCGGAAACGAATCTGCCGGAGCGACCGGGGCGGCATATCGGGAAGCGGTTTTGCCGGATTCGGTCGCCGCTTCTGCAGCCGGAGACGGTCGCGTCGCTTCGTTGCGTGGATTGCTGGGCGACGATCCCGTTTCGCTCGATGAGCTGAGCATCCGCAGCGGTATTGCCGTGGCGGAGCTGCCGGCCCTGCTGCTCGAGTTGGAGCTTGCGGGACGGATCTGCGCACTGCCCGGGAACTTATATATGAAAAATTGAGTGTGACGGCCGGCGGCCGGAACAGCGTTTACGTCCATCCATACACAGAACATACTATATAATAGCAATACACCGATGTCTTTGCAACTGATCGATACCCATTCGCATATTTACGATCCGCAATTCGATGCCGACCGCGACGAGGCGGTTGCCCGGGCCCGCGCCGCTGGGGTAGGGAGGATTCTGCTCCCGGCTGTGGATGCCGAGTCCTACGGGGCGATGTTCGCTCTGGCGCGGCAGTACCCGGAACTGTGCCGCCCGATGATGGGGCTGCACCCCACCTCGGTCAACGACAATCCCCGCTGGCGGGAGGATTTGGAGCAGGTGGCGCGTTATTTGGCCACTCCGCCCGAAGGGATTCGTTTTTGCGGGGTGGGAGAGGTGGGGCTCGACCTCTACTGGAGCCGGGATTTTCTCTCCCAGCAGCAACAGGCGCTTCGGTTCCAGGTAGAGCTGTCGTTGCAGTACGGCCTGCCGCTGGTGATCCATACGCGCGATGCATGGGACGAGATGTGTGCATTGCTCGATGCGTTTCGGGGGCGTGGCGTGCGCGGTATCTTGCACAGCTTTTGCGGCACGGCCGACCACTACCGGGCGCTGAAAGCGGCGGGCGGGTTCCTGTTCGGTATCGGCGGTCCGGTCACCTACAAAAAGTCGTCGCTTCCCGATACGTTGCGCGAAATTCCGTTGTCCGATCTGGTGCTCGAGACCGATTCGCCCTACCTGCCGCCGGTGCCTTACCGGGGCAAGCGCAACGAAAGCGCTTACGTCGGACTGGTCGCCTGCCGGCTGGCCGAAATATACGGGACGACGCCCGAAGAGGTCGCTGCGGTGACGACCCGCAATGCGCGGGCTTTGTTCGGTGAAAGAATTTCGTAATTTTGTACCCGTTGCCCGGCATGTAGCCGGGGCGGATAAATTTAGAATCTAACGCATGGAACCACGTGCCAAATCATCCGTATTGCTGATCTACACGGGCGGCACGATCGGCATGAAGCCCGATCCGGAAACGGGCGTACTGGCGCCGTTCGACTTCAGTACCATTTACGACGAGTTTCCCTACCTGGGAAAACTCGATGTCGAATTGGAGGTGATCAACCTCACGCCGATCGACTCGTCGAATGTGACGCCGGAACTGTGGTGCGAACTGGCGCGGCTGATCCGTGACAACTACGACGCTTACGACGGCTTTGTCGTGCTGCACGGTACCGACACGATGTCCTATTCCGCCTCCGCGCTCAGTTTTATGCTGGTGAACCTCGCCAAACCCGTGATTTTTACCGGCAGCCAGATCCCGATCGGCGTGCTGCGTACCGACGGGCGCGAAAACCTGATTACCGCGGTCGAGATCGCTGCGGCGCGCGAAGGCGGCCGCGCTGTGGTGCCGGAGGTGTGCATCTGTTTTCAAAACAAGCTCTTCCGTGCGAACCGCACGACCAAGCACAGCGCCGAGCAGCTCAATGCGTTCCGTTCCGACAACTATCCGATTCTCGCCGAGGTGGGCGTCAGCATCCATTACAACCGTCCCTTTATCCGGCGGCCTGCCCCCGATCCCGGGCCGCTGCGGATCGTCACGCGGCTCGATACGCGTATCGCGGTGGTGCGGCTGTTCCCCGGCATGAGCGCCGAGACGTTCACGGCGATGCTCGGCATTCCGGGGCTGCGCGGGGTAGTACTCGAAACGTACGGTGCGGGCAACGCCCCCACGGCCGACTGGTTCATCGATGCGGTGTCCGCAGCCGTCGCACGCGGCGTCGTGGTGCTGAACGTCACGCAATGTTTGGGCGGCAGCGTTTCGATGGAGATGTACGAAACGGGCAAACGGCTCGGGCAGACCGGCGTGATCAGCGGGCGTGACATCACTACCGAGAGCGCCGTGACCAAGATGATGGTCGTGCTCGGTGCTTCGGACGATCCGCAGGAGGTGCGCCGCGGGCTTGAGGCCGACCGGTGCGGCGAGATTTCCGATTGATCCGTTCCGTCTGTGGAGTGGGCGCATGTTGGTACGCAGCGGAGCGTTACTTTGGCGGTTTGTGGCGCCGTCGGAGACGGGATCGGAGAGAAAATCGACGGCGATTTTTCGGAACCAAAATAATTTTGTATCTTGCAGCGCTTTCCGGCCGGGATCCGTTCGATGCGGCCCTGCGACCGGGCTTGTCACCGGGGATCGGGTGTGGGAAGCGACGTTTTGGAGAAATGTCCGAGTGGTTTAAGGAGCGCGCCTGGAAAGTGCGTATACCCCAAAAGGGTATCGTGGGTTCGAATCCCGCTTTCTCCGCAATATAGACTGGTGGTCAGTGTATTATCGGTGTGAGGGACTAGAATAGGGACTACTTTAAGTAGTTCCTATTCTTTTTTTGCTGATACTGTCTTTGTATAACCCCGTTGTGATCCCCGTTTTTACCTCGTTGTAACCTCACCCTAATCTCCCCCTTTTCAGCGAGCGGGGGGATTTCGCGTGCGCGTAGTGATGTCAAAATAGGCTTGCTACCCAACAAATCCGACACCCTTCACGCGCGCGTATATGATGTGAGAAAATTATTTTGCGGCTCATCCCCAATCCTCAAACCCTATATTTACTATACTATAAAAAGGGATCGGCAAATTACCGATCCCCGATTATTGAGACTTAAACCCTGTCAGTAGGAATTAATGCGTTTATTTTCGCTTTCCATTCCTTTACACGCTTGGATAATAGCCTGTGTAGTTATTTTCCCTCGGTTTCCGTTATTCCGTGCGGTAGTACCTTGTAACATTTCACCCACAGCCGATCGGATACGTCTATTATTATAAGGGGATGATGAATCCTTTTACGGCTATCATTGTTACACCTCCTATATTCCACCGTCTTGATCCTGCGTCCTTTGAGTTCGGCCAGTTTGTGGTGCAACTGTTCTGTGTCGATTGTCTAACGCAATTTTAAGACATAAAACTATTTATTAACCACACCAATCTGCATCAATAGTTAATACAGCAGATGACTCTGAACCCATATCTCATGTGTTTTTTATATATCAAAATTACATTATAATATTATCTGTTATATTAAAAATATTTATTTATACAAATTGCGATAATTATAACAATAATTTACAATTATTGTTATACCTTTAAATGAATTAATCGTGATTCATTCAAAATCAAGTTATTGTAATTGAAAGATAGCATGCCTAGAATTTTGTTGTTATTACATCTATTCTCCTTTATCTGTCTATTTTCTTGCACCAAAGAGAACGAGCCGAATTTGGCCCTGAATTACAGTTCTCTGGTATTGTTTACAAACGATACGGAAACCCTTCGTGTGACGATGCGCGACGGCTCTGTCGTCGATCCCCGGAGTGTTCAGTGGGAAAGCACCGACCCCGAAATAGTCGAAGTCGGGACTGACGGACAAATCGTGGCCAAACAATATGGTGAGGCTTCGGTACGGGTCCGGTATAAAGATCTGACCGCCTCGTGCGAAGTGGTCGTCCGGCCCAATATCTATCTCGCAGGTTATGACATGAACGGAGGGAAAATGAATGCCAAATATTGGAAGAATGGAAAGGAAGTGCCGCTGACGGGTAACACAGATGCAAGAGCTATTTATGTCACGGATGATCATGTTTATGTGGCGGGAGAGCTCTCTGAATCATTGGGTTCTAAGGCTGTTTATTGGACGGATCAGACCATGACCGTACTTCCCAGCGGCTCTGCCTATGCCAAAGCTTACGGTATCAGCGTGGCCGGGAACGATGTCTATGTCGCGGGAAAAGACGGCAACCAGGCTGTCGTGTGGAAAAACGGAATCCCGACGGTACTTGCCGAACGGGGAAAGGCTTCGGCCATTACAGTCGTACACGGCAATGTATATATAGCAGGAGTCGAATATTCCGAACAAACCGTTCCAATCGCGACATATTGGGTCAATGGGCAACGGACGATGCTCACAGAGACCTCATCCTCAGCTACTCTAAATGCGATTTGTGTATCCGGTAGCGACGTATATGTCGCAGGGAAAATTACCGAGAAGGGGAAAAAGCCGGCAGCCTGTTATTGGAAAAACGGCAACCTGGTCCGCCTGACCGACGGCTCCAATGAGGCAATGATAGACGGTATTGCCGTATCGGGAACCGACGTGTATGCGTGCGGGTACGAATGGGTGGACGGTTCCCTGCCTGTTGCCAAATATTGGAAAAACACCACGCCGTATTCGCTCAACGGCATCTACGCGCTTGCCATCGCCCTGGCGGCGAATACTGTTTTCATAACAGGGATCGATCAGCAGAATTACACGTCCATAGCCAAATGCTGGGAGGATGGCAAGGATGTGCCATTTGCCCCCGATTATGCGGATGCCGTTACTTTTTCCATATTCGTTAAATAAGCTTCACCTGACAGCGAAAAGAGAATTTCCAATCATTTTATACTCCCAACTTAAAATTTGATGCGATGAAAAAACGGAATGTTATCCTGTTGTGCATTCTTGCATGTTGCACAATTGTCCAGCTTGTATATGGCGGGCGTCACTGGAGCTGCTTCGGACTCTTGCCCGATTATAGCGGACCCGCACCGCAACTGCGTCCGTGCTCAGAATACGTGACAAATCAGACAATTTATGAATATACAACATTTTTCAATATCGAATTAAAGTACAGTCGGGACGATTTTCCGTATTCTTACAACGACTTTATATCCTATCATCAATTCGCGAGCCCGATAGAAAAATTCACTCAGTTAATTAACTATCAAACAGAAAACCTCCCCGCAGAACGCCGCAGCTACATTGAAGTAACTATGCGCGGTACGAATTGTACATCCTATGTCAAAACCAAATTTGACAATACCTATAATATTACCGATAATCAAATTATTGGCGTTAAATCATTTTCTACGGCTGGCGGAGATATTCAAGATGTCCGCATCGTTGCAAATTCAATCTTGTCGTCGATCAATCAGCGACTGGTTTGGACGAAGACATATACCGGCGAATATTTAACAAATGTAAGAGACTGGTCCGGCGACCCGGATAATAAACCGACTATTGCAAGCCGGGCCGTTATGCAGTACGTAGAGAGGGATTCGTGCTTTCTTAATGATGACACATGGATGAATGCTCCTGTTTATAACGATGGAGATTTTATCTATTCCGGAGGGGGAAGTGGCGGAAGCGATGGATCTGATGTAATCGATCCTTTCCCTTGTGACAGCCTTCTGTAAAATTAGATAATACATAGGAATGAAAAACTTAGTCGTTTTATATTTTGGTATTTGTGCGTGTTTTGTGTTTACGTCCTCGTGTACCAGAGAAACTCCCGTGAGCACTTCTCCTGTCGAAGCTTTCAATAAGAAAGTGCCGCATGAAGAGGTTCCCCCATTGGATATTGATGAATATATGTCCTCTGACGGGGCAATTTATGCAAAAGCATACGAACCCACGGATTTCTTCGTGCAAATGGGAGCGTTGAAGGCCACTCCTCTAGATCAGGAAGTAATTTTTGCCCGGTCCGGACAACGTATCGATTGTTCTCAAACCAAATCTCAACAACCCCTGGAAGTTCCTCACCAGATATTTATTAATGGACTGGCTGTTAACAATACAGGTCAAACAAAGAGTAGCATGAAATCAAACGATCTGCGAAATTTTTATGGAACGGAAGTGACATATGAATTTCTCCCTCTCAATTCTACGAAAGGGGAAACTAGCACACCCGCTGTGATTTCACAATATGTTCCACAACTCGTAGAGATTACATCGCCCCGAATAAATACAGAAAAAGAGATGTATCCAGTGTGTTATGTTAAAAATTTTGTCCTACGATGGAATGCAGACCCCAATAATCATGCAGGGCTCCTCATCTCTATAGACTGGATGGGGAAAAAATTGTTCGGCCCGGATAATGATGGCCAAAGTGTAAGAAGGACTGCATTTATTCCAGAAGATAACGGAGAGATAACATTGGACCCTCAATTGTTCAACCACATTCCTAATACGGCCCTTGTGTTTATTACTTTATTGAGAGGGAATATAGATAATGTGCTTGTAGGGGATTATTCATATAATATTTCCAGTGAAAGCCATGCAGTTCTACCCATTATACTTTGCCGAAAGTTAAGAAATATCCAATAGCATATCGATGGCATTCTTTTTTAAAATAACAGGAGCTCTCGTAGCAGGGGGGCTCCTGTATTTTTCACATGACCATTGGTTGGGTTTATTTTTTATCCTTATAGCATTTACTAGTATTTTTGCGATACTTCATTCAACGACACAAGGAGGCTTACGTTTTTTATATAGCTTGATCTTTATTTGTGCCTACATTATTTTGACGTTTAGTTTTTTAGGTCATGTCACAGTTGAACAATCTTATGTTGGGCTGCTTCTGATAAGCATTCCGTGTATAGTTTATATTATACCGATGACCTTGCTTTTGATTAAGTGCAGATATACGATAGAGATCTTCATTTTGGCTTGGTTATGCACTGAAGTTTTTTGGAATAATATAAATATTGGCAACCCATTTCTTTTAATAGGAACGCCGCTGTCTTACTGCCCGTTCATTATTCAGTGGTACCAATACACAGGTCCATGGGGTGGCAGCTTGTGGATCTTGGCTATGTGTTATATTCTGTTTTATACAGTAATCAAAAAGAAATTGCATTTATCGATATTTATAGGAATAGTTATTATTCCGATAACGATTAGCGCATGTATGTTTGCAGATGCAACTAAAAATAAAGGGCCGGAAAAGGTTAGAAAGGTAGGGGCTATTTCTTTAGAAGCAAACGACACAAAGGTCGCTTCCTTGTTACAAGCCAATCAGTTGGCAGAGTGTCAGTATGTAGTATGTCCAGAGGCAATAGCGGTTGTTTCCCAACGATCATTACTTACGCATCCGGTATTTACGCAAATTAGAAGATCTTTATGCAACTTTTTGGATTCGAGTACTTTGTTTGTAGGGGTATTCCTTTATGCGAATGATGGTCAGGCTGCTAACAGTATCGTTGTCTATTCTAAACACAAGCAACCTTTATTAAGGCATAAACAGCGACCCATTCCGTTTGGTGAATATTTACCTTGCTCAGGCATTTTAGATAAAATAAGTAGCGTAAGAAGATTAATCCCTTATGACTTGCATCCTATCCCCAATGAAGCAGAAGCTATACATATTGACATTGATTTTCTCTCTCCACTAATTTGTTATGAAAGTATTTTCGTTAAAGATGTATGTCGTGCATGTGAATCAGGAGCTGAGATAATCCTCGTTTCTGCAAGTAATGAGCTAGTTAACAGTATGCATTGTGAACGACAAATTTTAAATATCCTTTGCGCTAACGCGATAACGACAAATCGATATTTTGTACGTGCGAACCAAAATGGCCTTTCATACATTATTGATAACCGGGGATTCTTGAAACAAAAATGTGGCATTTCAAATGCATTTATAGCGTGTAGTACAATTTTTCTTCAAGAGCAAACATTCTATTGCAAACATAACGCAATCATTATTCGATTCTATTTGCTATTATATATTGGAGGATTGATGGCATATGTTATTATTAGTTTGTTTAATCGCAATCATTAAATTAGCAGTCACTTTATTGCCCTTTTCAAAATCTGTTTTTGGGAGATGCAATTCTCATAAATCCGAAGATATAGCTTGTCGGTAAATTCTTGATATAAAAATCTCTTCACCGGTGTTCCTGTATTTTGTAACACGTTGTTTTTCATGTTATTTTGTTGCTGTAGATTTTTCGGCAAGAAGATCAATTCCCGTTCGATTGGCGTAATATTTTGAAACTATTTTCGCCGTCCACATCGTTACGCCCTCCTTGTCAAAAAACTTGATCCTTCTTTGTTCAGAAATTTATCCGTCACGATTTTTACGCATTTGTTATCGTTGCTGATCGCCTTTACCCTCTACAAACAGTCTAAAACCACCTTTAGCGCATGATCCAGATCGGAACGCTGTGAGGGGTAATACACCCGCAAATTGAGCTCGAAGTAACCCGTTATATCGGCGTTCCGGTTACTTGTCGCATTGGATATAAAATTGCTCTTCGTAGGCTTTCAGGGCCTTTGTTTTGGACAATGAAGCGTGCCCGTTAAGGTTGATTACCTTGTAGCAGTTCGATTTACTCGGACACTTTCCGTGAATGGTTTGTACTACTTCTTTACAAAATCCCATAGCGTCCGTGTTCAAAACCCTTACAGGCGATTCTATCCTGCGTTTGCTTCTCGTTACCCCGGATGCAAATGGCCGTGCCGAAACCGAACCCCGAATAGCTCGGGTAGCGTTCGTAGGTGTTTTCGTCTTTGGCTTTGGGTGCTTTGAACACCTCGTAATAGGTCAGCCCGTCGGAGGTCGTGCGCTTGTAACAGTACATCCCGCTGGCCTCGTTGTGGGCGATTTTCTCGAATTTGTCGCCGTACTTCGTAAACTCGTTCGTCAGGGGATCGTATAATGTGCGGTTCTTCATAGGGTATTCTTTGAAATTGCAATTCAAATTGTTTTCAGGTATACTTCCACTTCCTTCGCTTGGAGAAAAAAGCGTTTTTTTCATGTACGCGCGGTGATGACCGAATAATCTTCCTAATAGGTTTCTTGATAGATTTACCTTTTTGCATATGTATGCTCGCGGTGATGTCAAGGGAAGCTTGCTATCCAGCAAATCCAACACCCTTCACGCGCGCGTATGTGATAGAGGAAAATTATTTTGCGGCTCATCCCCAACCCTCAAACCCTATAATTTATCACACTACAAAAAAGGGATTGGCAAATTACCGATCCCAGATTATTGAGGCTTAAACCCTGTCAGCAGGAATTAATGCGTTTATTTTCGCTATCCATTCCTTTACACGCTTGGATAATAGCCTGTGTAGTTGTTTTCCCTCGGTTTGTGTTATAGACACACCTTAGATGATTCATGCAATGCGGGGCGATGTGTGCCGCTATAACCTTGTACTGTGTCTCGGTCATCTGTTGATTAGTATTGATTAGTGGTCGAAAAAAAAGTTTGTTTTTATCGTCACTTCCGTCACTTGTGTCACTTGGTTAATCTCCGAGGTACGGGCCTGACTTGGCATTGCTGCAATAGGCAATAGCCCCGGCCACCCAATAGGGATTTGTATTGTTGATTCGTACAGCCTTTGCCACTGCGTTTTCAGCCTCGATAGCGGCCGTTTGGCTTCCAGTTCGTTATATTCTATCGTTGCCTTCTCAACCTCCTAAGCCCGGCGCAAAGCAGCCGAAAAGCTGTAAGAATACGGATTGTTGCCTTTATAGATATTCCTGGCTCTTTTCATAATCTGCGATTTATTGTATTTGCTCGTGGATTTCATAATTATAAACTTTTATGTTTTGTTTTCTTATGTAAAGATACTGTGAAAGTTTTGTTCGAGTAAATAAAAACACAACTTTTACGTGTCTTTTTATTTAAAAACATAATGTATGCATTTTGTTTTCTATCTTTGTCGTATCTTAGCAAACAAAATATATGAGTTATGGATTTCAGAATTAAGGAATTATGCAAGGAAAAGGGACTTTTGTTTAAAGAATTGGCACAGCAGTTAGGTATTACCGACGTAGGATTACGTCAGTCATTGCAAGGTAATCCCACTATCGGGACACTTGAAAAGATTGCTGCCGTGTTAGGCGTATCTGTTCCGGAACTTTTCGCCCCTCAACCGACGAACACGATCACCTGCCCCCATTGCGGTAAACCGATCAAATTTGAGAAAGGGGAATAATTTTATAGCTTTGTTTCAAACTTTCATAGTATGGAATTACAACCCATCCAGAATAAAATCTACGGATCAGAAGGTCACAGGTTTGAATCTGAATCCTGTCGGTGTCACAAAAACGATTTGCGTAAACGGTGTAGCTGAATAAGTTACACCGTTTTTTATTGTTCTTCGGTAAAACATAGGTAAAACTTTTGAGAATTTCATAATTCAATCTATTTATCTGTATATCAGTTGAATGCATTTGCAAATATAGGGTTAATTTCGTAACTTCGGGATACTATTTTAGGTAACGGAGTTATGAATCATGTTGAGTTATTGCCGTCGAATCGGCGGGATGTTGTTATTAAACAGGTGTTTGATACGTTGGACGTGTCGGAGACCACCCGCCGGGAATATGCGGTGCGGATACGGCATTTTTTACGGTTTACCGATACGCACGGACTGAATCGCAACAGTTATTTGGAATACAAACGTTATTTGCAGGGTTGCGAGACATTCAGCGTATCGACCAAAAACAAATACCTGATTTCGGCAAAGGTATTCTTAGACGGGTTGTACCGGGCACGACTGATCCCGCAAAAGATCACAGACGGCATAAAAGGATTTTCCCAAAATAGACTGCACAAGAAAGACGGCCTGACCGATGACGATATAGGAAAGTTGCAGTCGTATTGTTCCGCACTGGAGCTAACAAAAACCAACCTAAGACTGAGAGCGATTATCGCTCTCTTTTTGTTTCAGGGCCTCCGGCAAATCGAAGTCGTCCGGTTGGACGTTACCGATATTAACCTGCGGGATAAAGTCGCCTTTGTTCTCGGCAAAGGCCGGAACGATAAAGAACCGGTTTACCTCCATCCCTCGACGGTGAAAGTCTTACGGGAATATTTGCGGTTGTATCGTTTCCGCGAGGGCGCATTATTCCGAAGCGACAGCAACCATTGCCGGGGCGGACGGCTCACGACGAAATCCGTCCGGGAGATTATCAAACGAACGTTCCACACCTTACAAATCGACGGAAGCGCACACGGCTTCCGTCACTATTTTATCACGAAGCTGATAAAGTCCTACAAGGGCGAATTGCTGACCGTATCGAAATACAGCCGTCACCGGAGTATTCAGATGCTCGAAGTGTATAACGACGAAGTGATCCGGCAGGAAGATTTACCGAGATATTACAGCGTATTCAAAGATATACGGATTTGAGGAAACCGTGATACATATACTGCCTGGAGGGTAATTGGAATACCAACCCGCGAAGCAAGCAAAGTATCTGCCCGATCCTCGACATTCTCTACTACTCCGCCGGGATCAGATACGTCTACCGCAAGTGCAACACGAAAGACGAGTTTTTCGAATACCTCCGGCAATTCACCTTCAAGCGGTACAAAAACTACCTGATTCTGTACATTGCGTTTCACGGCCGACCGAACGGCATACAGATCGGGCGCGACTTCGTGACGTTATCGGAGATTGCGGACGTTTTGGAGGGCGAATTAGCCGGTTGCGCGGTTCACTTCGGGAGTTGCAGCACCATGCGAACGAAACGCGCGAATATCGACGATTTTATGAATCGCACAAAAGCAGACCTTGTTTCTGGCTATCGGAAACAAGTCGATTTTATTGAGTCTACGGCGTGGGAGATGGTATGGTTCAATAAGAATACAATAATCTAAAATATAATATTACTCTGGAATGTATATTTTTAATTTTGCATACATCGTATTTAAATGTCGCGAATAAATAACGAGAGTTTTTCTGTGAGAATAACTATTTTCCAAACACTCCTACTTCTTCGAGCGTATTATGAATAAAAACGCTATCTTTAAGTTGACATTCCCAAATTCTTACAACTTTCCATTTTTTCTTAATAAGAGCCGCTGTTACTTCCGTGTCTCTACATTTATTACGGGAAATCTTATTACGCCAGTATTCTTCATTGTCTTTAGGCTTTGTGTTCCGACAGTCATGTCCATGCCAAAAGCAACCGTCAAGAAATATGGCTACTTTTTGTTTCGGAAAAACAAAATCTGGCTTACCGTATAATTTGTAATTTCTACGCCAGCCCCTTATTTGATTCTTTTTAAAAAAAACTATAAGTTTTAGTTCTGTAGATTTATTATGCTTACTTTTTACTTTACGCATAATATCGCTACGCTGTTCTTTCGAAAAAATATCAGTCATGTGCTATTCTAAACCATTGTCATCTCTATATTGTCTTATTGCCCGTGCCACATGACAACCTAAATTTACAGGAACTGCATTCCCTATTAATTGTTCCATGTCTGTTTTCCCTCCCAAAAATTTAAATGTTCTTGGAAATGTTTGAATATAACTTCTCTCAATTGTTGTTAAGGCTCTTATGCCATCTTTAGACTGAACAGGATCATTATGTCTTAATTTATAGGTGGAAGGCATCGGTCGATTTACACCCCTAACGGTCGGACTCGGCTCATTAATACTGAATATCCCTCTGCGAGCATAACTACGCGGATGTCGGTAATAATATTCCAAACCCAATGCATCTCCCAGATAGTCTGCAATTGTCATTGACTTTTTAGATAATCCCGAATTCAAGTATCTGTCCATAAAACCATCTTGTTCTCCTAAGCGACCAACCATAATAAACCTTTTTCGTTTTTGTGGAACACCACATTTACTTGCATCCAATACAATTTGACTCAGACCATAACCAGCTACTCTAAAAATCGCGATTGCTTCAGCCAACTTTCTTGTTTTTGTAATACGCTCAACATTTTCCATTACAAACATTTCAGGCCTTATATGAAAGACTATTTCCGCATATGCAGTAGTCAGATCGCCTCGTCCATTATCTTCGTCTCTTTTCCCGGCAGATGAAAAATCTTGACAAGGAGGCCCGCCAATAATCATTTCAGGTCTATCGGCTGTTATGACCTCAACACTATGCTCTACATCGCTCAAATTAAGCGCTTCAGCCTTGTGATTAAAATTCAGTCTATATACATCTAATGCAAGATTCCAATTGTCGTATGCGCTAACGATAGTGAATCCCGCATTTTGAAAACCAAGGCTTAAACCTCCACAACCACAAAATAAATCAACGACTCTCATATTATTCAAATAAATCAGGAGAGTTAACAAGTATGGCATCAAAACGTCGTTCGGGGCTTAATAAGTTTTGCCCTCCGCCTAAAATAATGTTTTTAATTTCATCTTTTCTGACTCTAGGAGATAACAATTCTGGGCTGCGAAGCAATGGATAAGATACAGCCCCGCTAATTGCGAAAGCTTTATCATTTTTTGTTCCATAGGCAAGATCGTTAATGATTGCATCATAATCAAAATGCCCATATACATAGAAATCAAATAACATTTTATATAACCATATGATACTTCGATTAGGTCTCGCTATTTTATTAATAATAGGATCTCCTTGAGTACACATATGTATAGATGCCAAATTTGACCAAATAAATACATCTAAACAATTATCGGCAAGTTGAGACTTTCGTCCTCTTGTTTTCCATACAGGTTGTATAATAAGTGGCGTTTGATATTTCCACATGTCTTTAGCCACCCTCGCAATAGCATCCACTATTTGAGGATAAAATGGTATAACTTCATCAGGAACATCCCAATGCTTAATATTGGGAAATTGCCCTAATAATCTTTTCAGTTTTTCTCGCCTTAGCTTTGTATTATAATAATCGCATATACTACATGCCAAGTAACAAATTGTACTAGGTCTAATAACAAGTTCACAACTATATTGATCTTCACTCAAACAGTCAGTTGTGCTGTCAGGTAGAGCCGTAAGTTTTATTTCAAAGCCTTTAATTAATTCATTTGTATTATAGTTGGAAAGAACCAAGTCCATATGTTCACGCTTTCCAATATAATATTTCTCATATGGTAGGTATCCCGCCTCAAAATCATAATACAAATCATCCGACAAAGGATCGATACCAAATAAATTTTTACAACCTATATATCTATGAAGTATATTATTATTTTTGTCAATAGTTATATAAACAGGATCAATATTTCTACTTGACATATATGCCACTAAAGATGCAGGGAAAGAACTATTAAATTGATTCTTTCCCCAGTACTGTGCCTGAGTATAATCTCTACTAGCATGCTTTTGACCAAATAGTCCAGCCTTAATTTTACATGAACAATTATCCATTATCATTTTGCTATATTTACAAAGGTAAGGATTTTATCACATACTCAATATTAAAACTTAATTAGTCCAAATAATTATCCATACGTTCGATAACTGTAATTACAGAACTTTAGATTTTCAAACAAAAACGGAGGCTATTCGGCCTCCGTTCGGATTTTGTACGAACCATACCACCTCTATATCTTCCCGAATGATAACAGGAGGTACGGTACGATCACTACAGTTGATTCGTACTTTATTCGCGTGTCAATTCCTGTTTGATGAACAACGCGATTGATCCGAGATCATCGTAACTGATAGCCTGCGACGGATAAGGAATCCCAATCACCCGGCAACTGCCCCACCAAGCGCGCTTTACTGCTTTGCTGGAAACATATTGCGTCCCGTTGATCGGGTGTAGAGTTTCGATCTCCCGGAATTCACATTTCCGTGCAAGCGGGTCAAATACTTCGTTGACTGAGAGGCAAATCACAATTTTCGGGCAAAAAATCTGCGTCACGACCTGATTTGTAAGGCGAAGGCACTCGTCAATGGCCTCCACACCATCCGAAAGCGCTTTTAGCCGGGAAATATCGGAAGATCCGAAATAGACGGCATTCATGAATACGAAATTGCCATCTTTCATCGGTCTGGTACAATCTGCCCATTGCATCGCTCCGTGCAATTTTGACCATACTGTCCATGACATGCGGCGCATTCCTCCGTCGGCATAGAAATCGGAATTGCCATCGTAGAAACGGCTTTTATCGACTCCGCAATATTCCCAATCTTCATGAGCGTTATAACCGAGGAAGATGACTTCCGGTGATTTATCTAGTACAGGTTTCGACTGCATTACGCTGCAACATCTGTTTAGTTTCGGACCAGCCTTGGAAAGGAATGAGCATACTTCTCCGACCCAATGATCGTATCGTTCGGTTCTATTCTGTTTCATTATTTCGATTAATTATTCGTTTAATCCTGTAATACTTGCAAATGCTTTCCAATATTTCGCTGATTTATAAGCTTCCGTAGTTCCAGATGGTACTTTCAACACCGAATAAGTCCCAACCTGACCAAAAGGATTTGAGGAACATTCGGGAGGAGTCATTGTGCCTATTTTAAATAACCTTATTTCGTTGCTACTGCTAAATGCTTCAGACCCGATTGATGCTATCAATGCACAATGTGTGGCATCTATGGTGTGAATGTATGGACATTGGTAAAAGGCGTTGTCTTCGATTGTCGTCAATACAGAATTTTCTACAAACGAAATATCCGAAAGAGAAGTACAATTAGCAAATGCGGAGTGACCTATACTTTTTACGTTGGCTGGAATCGTAATGGCTTCTAAACTAGGACAATCACTAAATGCTCCATAATAGTCGTCTTTATAATAAGATCCTCCTTCAATCGTTTCTAATTGCGAATCGGATTCAAAAGTTACGGACTTTAGTGCAGCACAATTTTTAAAGGCTCCTGCTTCGATAGTCCGGACTTCTGCAGGAATATCAATTCCAGTCAATGCCGTACAATTTCTAAAAGCACCCAAAGCAGCGTTACATTGTATGCCATAAGAATCTGTAAGAATTCCACCGCATATTTTTGACAATCGAGAATCTTTTTCAAATATAACCGAAACAAGTGAGGTGCATTCATTAAATGCGGCAGGTTCGATCACCTCCACCGATGCCGGTATTTCAATAGCGGTCAATGCCGTACATTGGGAAAACGCACCATGATAACTAATGACTGTTAAACCACCCTTAGAAACGTTACCACCGCCACCGATAGTTTTAAGATTCGATCCGCGTTCAAACGTTATCCGACTAAGCGATGTGCACCTGTTAAATGCAGCCGCTTCTATAATCTCCACACTGGCCGGAATCTGTATCTCCTTCAATTTTTTGCAATTTTGAAATGCTCCATAGCCAAAAGAACCGCTGAATCCACCTCCGATTCTCGTCAGTTGAGCATTTTCTTCGAAAAAAACATTCGACAATTGGGCGCAATCAGAAAATGCACTCGACTCTATACTTCGAACATTTGCAGGGATCGTGACTGTTTGCAGAGCCGGTAGTCCTTTGAAGGCCGTATTGATAGTCGTCAACTTAGATCCAGATTCAAATTGGACGGTATGTAATGTCTTACAGTTGAAGAATGCTGTCTCGTCAATCATTGCAACTTGTGCAGGTATGGTGATAGTCTGAATTGGGGTATTTGCAAAAGTATTGTTTACAATGGCAGTTATAGAGCAACTCGACTCGAAAACGACCGAAGATAGCGCTTTGCAATCGGCAAAAGCCGATGCTCCGATTTTAGCGACCTGAGTAGGTATGGTGATGGTCTGAATAGCAGTATTTGCAAACGCGTTGTTTGCAATGGTAGTTATAGCGCTATTGGGCTCGAAGACGACCGAAGATAGCACTTTGCAATCGGCAAAGGCCGATGCTCCGATCGTTGTTATATTTGCCGGAATAGTGATATTCGCTAATCTTATACATCCGGCAAAGGCCGACTCTCCGATTGTTGTAAGATTTTCGTATAAATGAACTTCTTTCAATTGACTTTCTGCAAATACCCTCTCGCCTATTTCCGTTAATGACTTGGGTAAAACCACTCTCTCCACATTCAACGAGCGATAAAATGATCGTGCAGGAAGCTTGGAAATATTCACCTCCGATAGGTCAAGCTCCCTCAAAGCAGGCATATCATGGTAGATCACTAAGAAATCTTCATCATTTAATACTCCATTTATTTTTAATTATTTGATTGATGCATAGTCGTAATTGGAAAGAACTGCTTTTAATGTTCCGATAGTCTCAACATGGATTTCGAGTTGTCCCGCTATTTTACTGCCTGCTTGCCGAAAAACAATGGTTTGCAAGGTCGCTCCATTTTTGTTCTTGAGTGAAACCGTGGCAAATCGTTCTGTGATTTTATCATTGGGCGTAATCGTGAATGTGAGGGTTTCCTTTCGCATTACAGCACGGGTTCCAGCAACAGAAAGCCATGTTTGTGCTTCATCGGGAATATCGACAACATAATCGAGATTGGTTTGCAAGACGACTCTTTGGATTCCTCCGTCCGCTACAATATTAAGCGAATTATCAGCAACGGTAATCGTGCCTTGGGAACAATCGATCACAGCCATAACAGTTCGATCCATACCGTTGCTGGCGAATACCAATATTTCGCCTTGAACCAGTGGATCGGGAGCCGTGATTTCGATTGTTCCAGCTGAAGTGGAGGCAGTAATCACAGAGGCTTTCCATCCGTTTTGAGCCAATACACGTACAATGGTTTTCTCTGTCGCTCCATCAATCGTATATCCGACAGTCGCCTTCTCTCCGGATTGTAACACCGTTATTTCAGTTTTGTCAAATTGAATAGCGAACCGGGCGATTGTTTTTTTAGGAATTGTAATAGTCTGTCCATTCGTTAATTCAAAATAAACATTCTCATTATCCTCGGTTACGTTATTAAACATTGATTCACCGTCCTCGCCCGTAGCCTTGCCGAGTTGTTTCCATGTCTGGTGATCTTTGTCGTAGGAGACGTACCAGTAGCCGTTCTCGATTTTCAATTTAGGTGTGATGCCGTCTGCTCCCGGCTTGCCGTCTTGGCCGGCATTGCCTTGCAGACTTTCCAACCACTCTTCCTGAGCCCCTTGATACCCTTTTTCGACTGCCAGTTCATAGGCAGACAGACCGTTGCTTCCTTTCAGCGCTTCGAGCCATTCGTCCAGAGTTCCCGTATATCCTTTCTCTACGGCGAGTTCGTATGCCGATTGACCGTTTGAGCCATTAGTACCTTGCGCTTTGATTTTGTTCCCTGCATCATCGGTCAGCCAATCGCCGTCCAAAGTCCAATAGTAGATGCCGTCATCATGTTGTCGAACACTGATAACGGGCGTATGGCCATCGTTTCCTGTTGTTCCCGTTTCTCCTTTTTCACCCTCCTTGCCGTGGTAAATGGTAATCGGAGAATTTTTCGTAAAAGAGATCGTGTAACCTATTTCCTTGCCTTTCTCTGTGACAGGAGTGATGCCGGTTATGCAATCGTTAGTCTGTAAGGCTGTGACAATGGTCTGCAACGATGAAATATTCGTATTCATCTGTTTGCAAAGTTGTTCGAGTTGGGCTACTCTGTTTTCCAGATCATCGACACGGCCTGTCAGTGCCGAGTCATCATACTTACTGCAACTCGACACAAGCAATAGCGCCATAGCTGCAAAAATGTAAATAATCGGTTTCATAGTAACTATGTTAATTGGTTTAATAAATTCCAATCTTTAGTTACCATTCAACTCCTAAATGGTGTCTGATATAACCGCAAAAAGAAAGTGTGGAGCTGATTTCGTTTATCTACATGAAGGTTGTGGCAAACCCGAATCAAATAAACGACGCAATACCCCACACTTGAGTAGATATGGGGTATAGGTACGCTGAACGTATCCCTTGCCATAATCTAAACAAGAAATGAGTGCCGTTCGTTGTCCTTGATTCGTTGAAAACTGCCACATTTTCATGTAAGGACAGTGCGAAAACACTTTCCATATGTCCGCCGAGCACATTGCTATACACGACATTGTAAAAGTAGAAAATTATTCGCAGACGAACAAACACCCATTTCAGGGGTATTGCCGAGGTATAATATTCCATTCGGTCGGAAATATTTATCTGGAATGCAGATGAAAAGTAATTATAGCGATAATGGAGAACCGGGACGTATAGGCATTCGGCCCCTTGCGTTCCGGTTTCGTTGTGTTTGGCCCGTTTGTGGGGTTAGAACGGGTCTTCGGTAGGTTTGTAATTTTTGTAGAGCGTTTCGCGGATTCCCGACTCGGGGTAGAGAAATAGCCGCCCGCTGATGACGGTGTAAGGTATCTGCCGCATGTCGCGAAGGGTTTGGAGTGTTCTCGGCGATATATGCAGGTATTCGCATACTTCGTCCCCTGTCAGGTAGCGTTCGTTCATGACCGAGTGGCGGTAGTTGTCCATTATTTAGCAGATAGAATAGGGATTTCTCGTGTTTCTTTGAGTGGGATTGCGACTGGTAAGCAAAAACCAGCATTTGATACATTAAATTGCTTTAGAGGTATCCCCTGCTGAACTTTTCGCCCCTCAACCGACGAACACGAACCTGCCCCCATTGCGGTAAACCGATCAAATTTGAGAAAGGGGAATAGCAGGATGAAAAAACGTTTACGCAAAAAACTCCACAAAGGCGAATTTCAGGAGCTGGGATTTGAAGTGGATTATGACTATATCGGAGATCTGGAAGGTGAACCGTTCGATCAATTTTGGGGTGATTGGATCAGAATGATTGAATCTCTCGGATTGGAGTGTGGCGGCGGTGGCGCTGGACCTCAAAGCTATTTTATAATTAAGTATGTCGAGCAGCGACAAGCCGTAATTGATTGGCTGGGGAAACATCCCGATATTGCGAATGTTACCGCCGGACAGTTACGGGGTGCTTGGTATGGTTGGGAATAATTTTATAGCTTTGTTAAAATGCTAAGACGATGACAAAGGAAGATGTGGAGTAGGGGCGCTGAATTAAATTCGATGTAGGGTAAATTTGCACTCCTGTTATAATGCTTACACCTATTGCAGAGGTAAGATCAAAGAGGTGGATTATGAATAAAGAACTTCAAAGAAACGATTTAAGTATTTTTGAGCAAATACGAAAAATCGACAGCAGCGGTAATGAATATTGGTCGGCTCGTGATTTAGCAAAGGCCCTTGAATATTCAGAGTATAGGCATTTCATGCCAGTAATCGAGAGAGCTAAAGATGCTTGTAAAAATAGTGGTCAGCGCATTGAGGATCATTTCGAGGACATCCTCGAAATGATAACACTGGGTAAAACAGCTCAACGAGAAGTTGATAGCGTTAAATTATCTCGCTACGCCTGTTATCTCGTCGTGCAAAATGCCGATCCGGGTAAAGAAGTCGTTGCCCTTGGTCAAACCTATTTTGCCGTTCAGACCCGTTTGCAGGAAATACAGCAAATGGATGAATATAGCCGTTTAAGTTCCGAAGATGAAAAACGGTTATTCTTGCGAAACGAAATGGCAAAGCATAATACACAACTTGCGGCGGCAGCAAAAGATGCGGGGGTTATTGAGCCTCGGGATTATGCTATTTTCCAAAATCACGGATACAAAGGGCTCTATGGTGGTCTTGACGCAAAAGGCATCCATCAGCGAAAAGGCCTGAAGAAAAGCCAAAATATACTTGATCACATGGGTAGTACCGAGTTGGCCGCCAATCTATTCCGAGCAACTCAGACAGAGGAAAAATTACGACGTGAAAAAATCAAAGGCAAGGCTAAAGCGAATCAGGCTCATTATTACGTTGGACGTAAAGTGCGAAAAACAATAGAAGAACTTGGCGGCACTATGCCTGAAAATTTGCCGGTGGAGGATAGCATTAAAAAAGTAGAACGTAAATTAAATGCAAAACCAAAGAAATCCTTGAAAGATAAGAAATAGCATAGGTTGTGAAGTAAGGGATTGCTTTGCCCCCTTCAATCGACCAATAACTTCACATGTCCGAATGCGGGACGGTACTGGAGATAAAGGAACGGGATAAATAGTCGCCGCTATGGAGCTGACGAAAATACAAAGCAAGATCTACGAAATCCGAGGCTATCGGGTGATGCTGGACCGTGATTTAGCGGAATTGTGCCAAGTGACAACAAGCGCCCTCAATCAAGCGGTAAACGTAATGTCGAACGCTTTCTGTCCGATTTCATGTTTCAGTTAACAAATCAGGAAACGGAAGATTGGAAATCACAAATTGTGATAACCGTTCTATCACGATGGAATTACGGCGTAATCCATACGTTTTTACCGAACAGGGAGTATCTATGCTTTCCGCCGTTCTTAAAAGCCCTATTGCCATTCAGACAAGTATTGCTATTATGCGGGCTTTTGTGGCTATGCGTCAATTTATCACTGCCTTGCCCGGTGATCGTATCGGACAAATAGAAGCGCAAATAAGGAACTGAAAGATTATATAAAGACGCTTTTGCTGATTACAACGATATTAACGAAGATACCCGCATACAGATGAAATTGATAAACCGAGCCCTCGCAGAATTGCAAGCGCATAAGAAACTATACAGCCGTCCTCGTAAACCGGTTGTCGGGTTTATCAAAAGCAAGGGTTAAATAACGTGGTTCTGCTCTTTAAATTTAAAGGCGGCATTACTGTTCCGTAATAAGTGGGCAAACCTCCGGAATAATTGAGTTGTTACCGGCATAAACTCGGTTTTTCGGTTATTTATGCAACAAAAAAAGAGTGTTATACAACACCCTTTTATTGTCTCGCAAAACTCTTTTTATAGTTTTCGCAAATTCCGCATTTTGCTTTTTTAATGGACTCAGAAAACTCAGGTTTTTTCTTTTTAAGGCTTCGGATTCTACAGTTTCAAAATTTGTATCCACAACCTCGAAAATCTTCGTGCCCTTTCACGCGCGTAGTGATGCCGAAATATTAGGTCTAATTCACTTTCCCGTGTCGCTTTA
>ENA-ORNW01001035-ORNW01001035.1-human-gut-metagenome-genome-assembly--contig:-NODE-1035-length-22994-cov-3.855661_pt1 | contig 22994 bp, 31 predicted proteins | sample MGYA00242121_ERZ509034 | MGnify/ENA primary metagenome ERZ509034 (study PRJEB26280, sample SAMEA2338689) | human gut metagenome | biome: human gut; feature: human-associated habitat; material: faeces... | reverse complement strand
CTATTAATGTTTTTGAAGTATTTATAAAATATGTAGACTATGCAGGAAACAAGAAAAGAATATCTAAGAGCGGATTTCTTACAAAAAAGGAAGCTCAAATCTATGAAGCTGAAAAAAAGAAAGAAATCAGCGAAAACATCAATATAAAGATCAAGAAATATACTTTTAATGATATTTTCAATCTCTATATAAATAATGATCCATTTACAAAGGACTCAACCAAATATTGCAGATTGTCTACTTACAATAAACATCTAAAAAATACGCTAGGTCCATGTGACATATCAAAATTAGATTATGAGTATATTCAAAACTTCTTCAATGAAAAAGCAAAGACTGAAACAAAAACATTAATAGAAAACATATACAGAGTTGTTAATGGAGTTTTTACGTATGCATATAATAATAACTATATAATAAGGAAACCATATGTAAAGCTTAAACTAAATGGTTTAAAAACTTTGAAAAAGAAAAATACAATCACAATAGATGAGTTTAAACAATTTATAGATAACTATAGTCATCCAAATATAAACAAAAAAGTTGAATATGATAATTATATTGTTGCACTATATATTGGACTATATACTGGTATTCGTTTAGGTGAATGCCTGGGAATAAAAAAAGAAGATGTGGATATGATTAACAGAAACATTTCAATTAACAAGCAACTTCAGATCATAGGCAGTGACATAAGGATATCTGAACTGAAAACAAATTCAAGTTACAGAAAAGTTCCTATATCGGATGAACTGTATGAAATTTTAAAAGAGCATTTTAAAAAGTATCCTGAAAGTGAGTTTGTCATATGTGATAAAGATATGGGATGTATGTCACCAAGAAAGATACAGAAATCAATACAAAGAGCTTCTCAAAAGCTTAACATTGATTTTCACTATCACATGCTTAGACATACCTTCATCACCCAGTTGTATACCAATGGGGTTGATATAAAAGTAACACAATTGTTAGCTGGTCATTCTAGCTATAAAACAACCGCTGATATTTACACAGAATTAGACAATGAAAAGACAAGTAATTTTCAGACAACCAATCTTTATAATTAATTATTTTCGACACCATTTTTGACACCTTTTTAGCAATATTTTAGATGCATACTTATTAAACATATACAAAACACCTATATAAAATTAGGTATTTTATAAATAAAATGCAAATATTCTTGTGAAATAGACACAAAACAGCTATTAAATACAAGATTGAATTCACTTGTTTTTGGTATGGGTAATAACCCAATGGTTGGAGCAACTGTTGCTGTTGCTGTAGCTATCGAAGAAGCTTGTAAATAATCTTTAAAAAGTCTTGATTTTATCAGGACTTTTTTTATTTCTATATAAAATATTTTTATTTTGTTAATTAGGGCAATTTACTTTTTGACACCTTTTCGACACCTTTTCGACACCCATTAAATTAAAAGTTCTAGCACTAGCTAGAACTCTAATACTGATTGAACTTCATCTTCAAGATTCATTAGACGATCTGCGAAGTAGTCTAATACAATTTGAACATCTTCTACTTCTGTATCATCACGAACTTTGCAAATTAGATTTAGAATAGAATTATGTAATTGTAACTCATTGCTTATTTTTTGAAGTTCACTTACGTAAATATTCATAATTTCACCCCCTCTACTATTTATATACGCAAAAATTTTTCATTTTTCTTTTTTTATTTGCAAAAAAGTTAAAAAATTTTTAAAAGTATAAAAAAACACCTCTAACCGCAATGGCTAGAGGCTTTTTTCTATATATTTCTTATCAAATTCGTAGGTGTAGAATTCACTGTTGTTGTATCTGACAATGATAGTGTCTTCCGTTTCTTTTATGACGTAAAGTGGTCTGGAATATAACCATAGTTCCATATGCTCTCCGTCCACCGTTGGAGCCAGATATTCTATCTTTACAAAAATAAAGTTTACCATATCTTAAGCCTTTTTGAGTTTGCCAGATTTCGCAAGTGATTTAAGTTTTTCGTTCTGTGATGCAGTACCAGTGTAATTAGAAATACCGTTGGCTTTCGCCACTGGTTTACGTTTTTCCCAGCTGCCATAATAACTGCTTGGAACACCAATAGCTTTAAAAATGGCATCTAATGAATTGCTGCTGCCTGTGTATTTCTTGTAGTAAGAAGATGATCCATTACTACTAGAGCTAGAAGAGCCTACTTTTTTAAGCTTTCCAGTCTTAGCTAAGGATTTTAATTTTTCATTTTGGCTTGCAGTACCAGAATAATTACTAATTCCATTAGCTTTTGCTAAAGGTTTTCTCTTTTCCCAATTACCATAGTATGTACTTGGTACTCCAATATCTTTAAGAATAGTATCCAGTGATGTACTGTTCCCAGTATATTTTTTGTAATATGAAGTAGAAGATGAGCTAGTACTTGACGATGATCCAGAAGTAATTAATGAATCATTTACCCATCCAGTACCACCATTAATCAAGTAAGGATATTTAGCTCCTGATACAATTCTTGTAATCTTACCTTTCTTTACTGCAATATTAGTTGTATGTGAGCTTGCAGTAGATGAAGTGGCAAGCCCTTTGAATGATACACTTTCACCCACCTTGTGTTTTAATCCTGATGCAGAAGTAGATGGTTTGCTTGTATTGACTACATTCCCACCACCATACATTTCATTGTATCTGTTTTGTACCAATGTTCTATATTCAGATTCACTAACTCCTTGAGAAATTAATCTGTGAGGGCAGTTCTTTCCACTCCAATGCTTATGATAGAAAACACGAGTTACTGGAATACCTTCATCATGACAAATCTTAGCAATGACGGTTAATGCATTATCACACGCCTTGACATATCTGTCTCCACCTGATTTTGAGTAGCAAGTTTCTACTCCGATAGATGTTCTATTACCACCAGTAGCTTTAGAACCATCTCCAGCATGCCAACCATTTCTATTAAATGGCAACCCCTGAACAGCTCTGTAATCATCTACAGCAACGTGATAAGAAACTTCAAGACTATTACCAATCATGTATGAAATTTCTGACATTGCAGATGCATCATTAGCAGTATCATGACGTGTTACCGCACTAGGATTCATCGAGTAAGGACATTTAATATTATATTTTGAACTTGGTACAAGCATTTTAGTCCATGTAATAGTTTTAGCCATTATTGATCATCTCCTTTACCAATTTCATCATCCCATGCTGAGAAATCATTTTCCTGGACATTCTGATGATAAAGTTCTTCATCAAATTCAACTTCTTCTTCAATGAATTCGTAATTTTCACCCATAATAATTTCCTCCTAATTTTTTATTTCTTTTTTATAAAAGAGCAGCCTTTTTGACTACTCCTGTTCTTCCTGATTAACAACTTTATCTGCTACTTCTAATCCTTTGACTAATACTGTTGGGACGTTGTATCCTGCTTCTACGAAATTCTCTAAGATACTTCTTAATTCATTAACCAACAGCGAAGCAAGAACAAAGTATCCTAAAAGAGTAGTAATGCCTAAATCCATTCCTAATGTATTGCCAATCTCGATAAAGACAGCACTTGCTGCAAAGGCAACAAGGATCATTAGCCAGTACCCTAATTTTTTAAGGACGCCTTGCCATCCCTTGACAGAGTTTTCTTTTCCTGCCATTCTGGATTTCATCCATCCTGTTATCCAGTCCGCAATATTAAACAATAAGAAAATGGCAAACAAAATCCAATGTTCGCCAAATACAAAGCTTAGAACTGCTACAATGCCACCAACAATGGCATTGTATGTATCCATGTAATTCATTTTCTTCATATACCTCCACCTCTACTGTACTTTAATGCATTTATTTTCAAATTTTTTATATGCATCAAAATATAATTCTTTTTTGCAACCATTGTATGTTAATTCATAATACATACCATCAAGCAAAGTTGTACTTAATAATGCTTTGTTATTCTGTAATGCTTTACAAGTCCAAACAACATATACATCATCTTCTGTAAGATGCTTGTTATCAGTTTTATCCAGATGATCATTCGCATATTTTGCAACTTCTTTTTTACAAATTTCTAAGAATTGTCCATTGTCCATACTCTCACCTCCTTCAAAATAAAAAGCACCTCTTAAAAGTGCTTGAGAACTAATCATGATCATAGGCGTCTGCTTCCCAACTCATCCCATATCTCAATCCGCCATTATTAGCATTTTTAGTAAATTCATATATTAATGTTTCTTTGTCAAACGCACTAACTGATTGTGTATCAATACCATAAGTGTCATTTACTTCATATGATACAGACGGCTTTTTTGCCATGGTTGGAATATTGATTGTTCTAATAAATTGTTGGTTCGCACTTGTATACTCTGTACCTTTGACAGTTCCGGTTTGAAAACGATATTGACATTTTCTAAGTTCGAGTGCTTCATCCCATGCAGGCATACCTGTATAATGCTCTCCCTTTTCAATCTTCATAAAGTTAAATGATACAGCTGAACCAGCTGATGCAATAATTGAAATGAATTTTATTGAATCAGTAAAAGTAAAAGATTTTTTACAAGTGCTTGGCAATGTTTCGTTTATAACAATTTCATTATCTGTATTTCTTATAAGCAATCTTGCTGAGCCACTGATTGCACAATCTAAATAGAATGTATAGGTACCTTCGCTAAATTTTACTGGTTGTTTAAATCCATATTCTGTATTTCCTGTATTATTAAAATAAACACTTGATGCGTAGACATTCACTTTTCCGTAGTCAGTGAACCATCCATCAATTGTCATCATAGACGAATAAGATGTATTGTTGTATTCTGTTTTCCCTTTTTGATTTACAATTCCATTTCTAAAATCACTGTTAAGCAATAGATTTGGTTTACACAAGCTTCCCCAGTTTGGTAATTTCAGCTTCATAAGAATTATGTAGCTGTGGTGTCTTATTGTCTTTTTACATACTCGATTATAAGGTGTCCTCTCTGTGCAACTGGTATTCTATTACCGATGTACCCTGTTCCAAGCAACACTGTAATAGTTGTAGCAGAAATGTCTCTAATGCTGGTTCCAAATGTTTCAACATTGTTGCAACAGCTTTCCGGAATGATTTCAAACAATCCTGATTGAATCGTGAAGCCACCATATACTTTTGTGGCAAACCAAAAATTTGAGATGCCATGATTAATAACATTATTACCAGCAGTAAATGTCAAATCGGTTATGGTTTTTCTATAGATAGGATACTCATCAGTACCAGCCACCCATACCATTCCCGTCTTGACCTCATTGTTAGAAAATCGTTGAGTATCTATTTTAAGTAATTTTTCACCCATAAAAGTGCTAGATATCATGTTTTTGGTTATGATACGGAAACAACTATATTTGATGTAGGTATTGCCATTCCATAATTAATCACATTCATTGTACTTGAACGTGTCATTGCAAATACAATCCCATTTGCTGTTCTGGTGACATACGAAAGAGAATCCACATCTATGCTTAAAATACTGTTTAAATTATTCGAATGTACTCCGACAATTCTAAAAGAAGCACTTTGGCATATTATTTCTCCATCATCCAAATAAACACCAGGTATATATACATAATAATAAGTGGCATCACCTCGTGCAACGAGAGCATTATTCCAAGATCCTATTGTTATAGACTTTCTTTTCTTCAATAACTTTTCACCCATCATAACCACGTGTCATGCCTAATCTAGCTTGACACCACCCTTCAATACAGAAGGAGCTACATTGTAGCCCCCTCTCTGTAGAAGATTGTATACATGGCCAGAATTCTGACCCCCCCCCGACGATTTTTCGAGGGTTGTTTTTAATTGAATTCATAAATCAATTTGCTATCGTTTGGAAAGAAATTATTAATAGATGAATGTAAGATTTATTGTGGTTCCTCTATTTAATGTACTCCCTTCATCTGGCAAAATTTTTAATGTATTTCCTGATAAAACACCATATCCAAATTGCCCACCATTAACATCCACAATTCGATAACCGATTACGTGTGGACAGTCAACCAGAGAGTTAGAAAATGTAATTATTGGATATGCATCGCCAGCAGATGAAGTATTGTTGTTAAGTACTCCTTCCACATGTACAATTGTCATCCCTTTACATTTCTTGATATATCCTTTTAGCCCCCAGTCATTGTAGACTTGAGAATAATTAGTTTCTTTATCCACATATTCCTTTGTTGCTAATTTTGTTTTCATGTAACTACATGTAGCATTAACTTACTCCTAAGAAGTTTGCATAAAATGCATTAGTACACATCACATAGGCACATCCATAAATGCTTGTAACAATGTCTACAATAACATGTTCTTTCTGCATTTCTGTATATCTTACATTGCAAGTGCCAACTATATTGTTGACATCGTAGCTTATGCTAGAATCATTCCAGCTAACCTCTACAAGAGCAGCAAAAGCACCATTGTTATGCGAACCAAATATGAAAATAACAGCCTTATCGGCTCCATCCTTACGTATACCTATTCTGATTGCATTTCCTATAACATTCATGCCTAGTGCTGCAAATTTATTTGCCATTCCTGATACGTATTCATATGTAGCAAACTTCTTATTCATAAACATCATGGTGAATGCTACAAGCACTCACCTCTTTTCTTTCCAGAATGTTTAAAAGAGAAGATGCTATCTTCTCTCGATAGCATCCTCCTTTCGTATAATATTGCGGTATTTTGTACCCCCCCCCGCATGAATTTTGCGGGCGTGGGTGATTCTCATTTCTTGCTCATCCATGTTTTTTCAGTCCTTTCTTTAGTCATTTATTTCTACTTCTACGTATTCATCTGTGACATCCACCACCTGTGGAGCATCATTGAGATTATTAACAAAAGTTCTTAAATCATCAGTTCCCTCTATGTTTATTCCGTTCAATCGAATTCTATAGAGAGGAAACTGATATGTCGTGCCTGCATCCAATGTATCCTGCTGTGTAAGAACGGGATCAGCAGCAGTCGTTTCATTTGGTGTTCCTTTAATAGCCTTGATTGTCATTGTCTGCACACCATCAATATTCGTGAACTCAGCAACTACAATATCATTTCTTTTCATGTTCTGAGTTCCATTGTCAATGCTCACATCAATGATTTCTCCAGGATAGATGATGTATGGCCATCCTTGAATGACTACAATTCCATCCTTTATTTTAACGAGATTGGCTGTCTGTGTTGTCAGTTCCAATTCATTGCCACGATGCATGACACCATTTCCTCTAAAAATACCATCAAAAAACAGGGCATGGTCTCTAGCTTCTACTTCCTGCCCTGTCTTAACAATAAGCTTTGCCATTTCTATTTATCACCCACTTTGTATTCAATATCAATGTTATCAACATATCCTGTCATTACCTTTGATATGATCTGTTTCTGCATGTAAATGCCTGTAATTCTATCCTTTGCACCGACTATATCACCAATGTCAACATTCTCTACATTGCTGATTTTAAGAGTGTTGGTATCCTGGTTCTCATTCAGCTGATCAATTCCACCCTGCAAAAGTTCATCTTCACTTTCTACAGAGGAATAATCATACAGCATTGTTCTTCTGTTTATGCCGACATTTCCATCAGCTATGGCCAAGGATTCATCCTGCGTAACCGACCCATTGCTTAATCTGTAAAGATTGATGACTGTTCTCTCTGTCAGTTCTCCCTGGCCAAGACAAATGACATGGTTATAGCCATTCTTTATGGCCTTGGCTACAAGATTGTAGCCATAGTCATTGTTCAATTCTGTATCATTGCTGTAGTTGGCGATTGGCACAGCTGAACATACAGCACACTTGTTTCTTTTGTCGAAAGTAATTTTGAGCTTGAGCCCAACATCACCTAGTGTTTTCTCGATAGCCTCGAGCATATTGACATATCGTAAGTCTCGATTGACTTCAACACCACATAATTCTGTTGATCCAATAATCAGACCATCAAACTGATCATCCAGGATTGCTCTTAAGAAATCATTGGCATCTCCACGTGCCTGATAATATGCCTGACCTGATGGTGGCACGACATATTTCTTTGATATAAGCCCTCTCCAGGTATATCCATAAAGAGTGACACATTCATTTGCAGTGTTGCTGGTAATTCCCTGGATTCTTCCGCCATATTCACTGGTTTCATCATTATCATAGATGATAGATCCTTCGTTGAATTTCGGGTTCCATACTGAATAAGGAACTGTCAATTCAAAATCGTTTCGTGAAGATGAAAGATATGAGCCTATCTCCATGTCAAGCTCCATCTGTCTGTCCAGATAGTCAATGTCGACTAGATCATTTCCTGTATAGATGAAATCCATTTAGGCTTGCTCCTTTCGTCATAGATGTACAAGTCAAAACCAAAAGCGCCACTCCATTGAATTGTGTTTCTTCCTGAAGGAAACTTCGTGAAGATATCGAAATCTAACCCTCTCTTAGAAAATACATTTGTCTTTTCACCATTCATTCCAACCTTGTATGCTTTTCTGTTGATTGAGTCAATCACAAGATATTCACTTGCCAGCACCTCAGTGCTGACTGTATAGATATTTCCATTGACTGAAACACTTGGGTTTGATACAGGACCATAGATAATCATCTTGAAATTGCTATCCTTTATTGAATCATTTACAAATGATGATGCACCTGTACCACTTCCATAGGTAAAAGGATATTCAAACGGATATGTAAATCCATTCGTCTTGACTTCTAAGCTTTTAACAAAAGAAAATCTTGTTTCCTTTATCCAATATGGTGTATCAGTAGTAACTGTCAGTTTATTTTTAAGTTTTTTTCTATGGATATTGACATTAGAAAGATCTGATCCAATTATATTGCAGAACATGAAATATTGTCCGATATAGAATTGACCTCTGACATTGTTATAGATATCGTAATCAAAAATATCTGTTATATTATCAATATCTAATACCGGTTCATCTCCTTCTATTGTGTAATTTTTAATTTCATTCTTGAAACCAGTTATGACATTGTTATTCGTGATGTTTGTAAATGAATTACCGAAAAGATCATCTATATCAAGAAGAGGAAAGTCCTCAACGAAATCAACACTTTCATTTCTTGAATTAAGATAATATATGTTGCTCATATTATTGGACCTCCTTTAAAATTCTTCCTGCTTTTCTCTTATCGATGCTTACTGTTATTCCAGCCTTGCTGAAGGCATTAACCATTTCATTTCCTAATCTTGTATAGTCTATTGGATCATTTCCAGGTGTACCTGGACCAGGTTTATATGGACCATTGCCCTGATTTTTATTTGCACTATTATTAACTTCGTATTTGAAGTCGTCTATCATCTTTCTAGTATTAGAAATCATATCGTTTTCTGTATTAGGCATTTCTGCTTTAAAACCTACTGCAATACCTTTAGGAAGATATTTTCCGACCTCATCGGCCATAAGTTTAGATGGTGAATGAATGCCGAAAAAGCTCTTGATTCCATCCAATACTCCTTTTCCAAACGACTTGATCTTGTTCCCAATCCATCCAACCATGTCATCGATTCCATTCCATAGACCTTTGACAAGGTCAGACCCGATAGATGCCATCTTTGATGGAATAGACTTGACACCATTAACAACAGCATTCAATAATTTTGTGGCTGCAGCTTTCCCTTTGCTTGCAAGGCTAGAACCCCAAGAAACAACCTTAGAAGCTGCACTTGTTAGCCATGTGGCAATCTTTCCAGGCAGCTGCTTGATATAGTTGATAATGCCATTTATGAAATTTGAGGCAATGCTTTTTGCCTTATTTAGCATATTGCTTCCCCAAGTTGTCACTCTTGTGTATGTATTAGATAACCATGTAGCGACTTTTCCTGGGAGCTGACTAAACCAACTAACAATAGAATTTACAGTTTGAGAAATCCACTGCACCGCTGAGTTATACATATCAGTCAGCCATTTTGTCACAGTGGCAATCATAATATCTACTGTTTCCTTTATTTTTCCAGGTAGCTGTGCAAACCATTCAGCCACCATGCTTATAAAGTTTGGTATATCAACTGTAGCAAAATTGTATAGATCAATACCCCATTGAATGATCTGTCCTAATGCAAGACCGATTGCATAACCAATCATGTATGGAAGCTGATCAAAGAAATTAAGAATACCATTAAGGAAATTAGATCCTATTTCTATGGCTTTTGCCAGAAGATTCTGACCCCATAAAACTATGCTGTTCCATGTGTTTGTAAGCCATGTTCCAATTGCTGTTGGAAGCTGAGAAAACCATGTCAAAAGCGAATTGAAAGCACTTGGAATTGTCTGTGTGAAAAACGAAGCAATGTTGTTTCCAAATGATTTCAATAATTCAATGAATGAGTTGAATGCACTTGGTACGGTTTCTGTAAAGAATCCTGCAATTGCTGTAGCAGCAGAACCCAACGCGGATAGTATCGAATTCCAGCAGCTGATAACAAAGTTTCTGAAGTCTTCTGAAGTATTCCAGAAATAAATGATTGCTGCAACTATAGCTGTAATAGCTGCAATGGCTATCGTGACAGGACCCCCTGCCATTGATACAAGTGCAGATCCTAATCCTTTTAATCCGCCACCCGCACTTATTGCGTTTGCAGCAAGAGTTGCGAATATTCCTTTTCCTTTTTCCAATATTCCTAAAAATGAAGTAATATTAGAAAATCCAAGACTTCTTAAACCACTGAATGTATTGTATAAGGTTTTGACATTCTTTATAGCACCCTTGACGGCCAGAGCCGACTTGAATGCAATAAAACCAGATGTCAGACCAGCTAAAATTCCAATTATTCTGTTGATGGTTGGATACCATTCTTCGATATTGACAATGAAATCATTAATAACCGGTAAGACATTATTAGTAATATAATTTACGAATTCTGTTAATGCTGGAGCTACCTTTTCGTAGATGCTTATTGCGATTGTTTCTAATCCACCACCAAGCTGTTCCATTGCCGATGAAAGATTCTGCTGCATGACTGCCGCTGTTTCCTTTGCAACACCATTACAGTTATCCATGCTTTCTGCAATTGCATCGTACTCATCTTGCGAAAGGTTGAGCAATGCAAGAAGTCCTGACATTCCTTCCTGCCCAGCAAGAATTGCTCCATAATATGTTTTCTGTTCATCAGTCAATCCACTGAATGATTTACGCATTTCCTTTACAATCTGATCAAGAGATTTGAATGATCCATCTTGATTAGTAAGGCTTATGCCAAGATCATTCATTGCGACTGAAACAGATTCCGTCGGCTTAACCATTCTCGTTAGAACTGTTCTTAATGATGTACCTGCTTGTGACCCTTTGATACCTGCCATTGACATAGCAGATACAGCGGTTGTGACATCCTCGATTGATAGACCCATCGTTCTGGCAACAGGAGCTATATATTTGAATGTTTCGCCTAGATCAGCAATATCAATAGTTCCTGCATTTGCTGCTTGAGTTAGTAAATCGGCAACTCTTGTAGAGTCTTTAGCTGCTAGACCAAAACCAGTTATTGCATCGGCAACGATAGTTGATGTTGTAGCGAGTCCCTCACCACTTGCAGCTGCAGCATCAAGGACACCTTCCATACCTTCAAGTATCTGCTGAGTGTTCCATCCTGCCTTTGCCATTTCTTCCATGGCTGCAGCAACTTCTGGAGCACTATATTTTGTGCTAGCTCCAAGCTCCTTGGCCTTTTCAGTCAAGGCTTCCAGATCCTTACCAGTAGCACCACTGATAGCCTGCACTCTTGACATTGCTGCTTCGAATTCTGCACCAACGTTATAAATGTATCCCGCTGCCTGCTTAGCCATTGCTCCGATTCCAATAGCTAATAAGGTCTTTTTAACTTTAGAAGCGAAGCTTGTAGTTTTACCCTCAACTTGTGCTAATCTTTTTTCAAATTCATCTTGTCTTAGCTGAAGGTCTATATAAATATAACCATCAGCCGTATTACTAGGCATGTATCCACCTGCCTTTCTACTCTTTTAGTTTTGCAAGCAGTTCGGCTTCAATCTCCTTTTGCGTTCTTTTTGGAGGCTGATTCTTCCTGATTGCATAGAGTTCCTTAAGATGTCGAGCCTCTTTTCTCTGTTCCTTTGGAAGTTTATTGATATCGGTTGTTCGATATCCGACAATCTTGACAAACTGTGTCTCTCTAGTAAGACCATCAAAAAGCGATTTGTACTCAAACCAGTGCAGTCGCGCACGTCTTAGGTTTATGCCATACTGCTGCATGAACGCAGCACAGATAAGGTCGTAATCTTCATCATAGTCATAGGCAATATCGGTATTGGTTTTCTTGGTTTCAGTCGATTTATCATCGTTTTTGAAAAGTCTCCAAAAAGAAAGGATGCCAGACATTATGGCATCCATTGGTTCATCAAATATATTTTCATTTCCAAAGAACAAATCAAGGTTATTCGACATAACATATATCTTAAAATTTGGAGGAATGTTATCATCCATGAGAATTCTCTCAACGTCAATCCATGTACGAAAATCAGTCCTCAATTTATAACTATTTCTTTTTATTCTTATACTTCTGGGAAGATTTCTTATTGCGGACATAATTTCTCATACCTCTGTTCTTGTTTCCGTACTTGTTGTCAGCATATTTAGCCATATCAGCAATCTTGGTCATGGAGTTGATGATTTCCTTTAGGTTTTCCATTTCTTCTTTGTTTCTTGCCTCTGCAGCTTCACGTTCTTCCTTCATGAAATTATCCAAATAGATTTTGGCCAATTCATTAACAAGAAGATACATCTTCATGTCAGGACCTTTGAAAAGTTTACTGCAAGTTCCCTCACCGAGAACAGTATCAATAACATCGGCGCAGTCTTCCAATAACCCGTCAACATCAGTTTCGATATTGGCCGGATGATTATTATGACCTTCCTTGAATTCCAACAGTGCCTTGAAAACGCCTGGATCATCTAGGTCCATTTCAAGTCTAATTCCGTCAATAACTATTGTCTTGACATTCTTGTTAAGCGATAAAGTAATAGTTTCATTTTTCTGATTTTCAACTTGATTCATGTCATGAGAGTTCTCTTTCATCATCTATTCCTCCTACTGTTTCTTTAAATTTTTTAATTCATCCTGTTGTTCACTATCAGCAGTAAATGTTTTTGTGCTGATGTCAAAAACTCCTGGAACAACTGAGCCTTGCTGAGCAAAAGTTCCCTCGATTGCAAGTTTTGCTCCACCTTCTCCTGATCCTGGGTTATCAGGCTGCACTTCATAGATGTGCTTATAAGCCTTATATTTGCCTGCTTCAGTGCTGTTCCATGTTTCAACCTCAATTTCTTCAAACTGAGCACCGACAATTTCGTTTTTACCGATTAAATAGATCCAATAGTTGAATGGATCAGACGGATATGCAATCCCAGAGTAAGATACTGATCCAGCATATCCCAGCATGTTTGAATGCTGAGTCTTTTCATGGATGTATTGTCCGTCTTCTGTATTTGGATTAGATGACTGTGTCCAGTCAGTCAATCCATCTCCGGCCAATACATAGGATTCAAATGTTACACCAGTAATTTCAGTCAAAGGCTTTACATAATGAAGATTTTCTTCTGTTTTCAATTCTCTTTTTGGTAATGTAACTGCCATTTATTCAAAAACTCCTTTCTTTCTATAAGTAAATCTATATGATGCTACAAATGTAGCTCTATTGTTTTCAATGCCAGTTGCATCACTTGGAGTGGCTGTCATCTCCAATGATACTGGCTCTATCTTTTCATTTGTTATTTTTAGATTAGGAAAACCATTATCGGTTTCCTCGTTAAATAAATCCGCAAGCATATTCAATGGTTGGACAATGTTAAGCGTTGCTTTTGTATCCTTTACTTCATCTCTATAGTAAACTACGAAAGGTATTTCCGCTTCATATCCACCCTTAATGTTTGCATTCAATTTTTCAACAGTTGCTGATTCCTTCTTAAATGCAATGCATGGAATTTCATTTGCCTCCAGATATTCATTGTGCCATGTTGCCTTGGTACCAACATCTAGCTTTCTGACATAATTGTAAAGGTCAATTCCAAGCTGAGTGAGTTCAGCGGAATCAACGAATTTCTTATCACTCATTTCATTCACCTACTTGAACAGTTTTTTTGCAATATCTATCCATTTATTCAGATTCTTTTTCTTCGATTTTTCAAACCACTCTGGGCCACCATATGAATATGTCAGATTTCGATTGATTGTTTCCTTTGTTTCGCCTTTTTTGGCCCAGGGACGACGTGTTGTAATACCTACCATGACCTTTCCGTAATATAGAAATTTTGCATATACTTTTCGATATACAATCTGCATCTTTTTCGTTCCTGTACTGCTTAATACAGATTTTTTCAAGCCACCATCACGCATTGGAACATATGGATCTGTATCCTTGATGATTTCATTTTTCAAAGTTGTCAAAGCCAGGTTGCCTTTGTTTCTGTATCTTTTTGTTACAGCACCGGCAGAAAAGTCAATATCAATTTTTACATTATTGTCCTTAGCCATTGCAGTTAACCTCAATAAACTCTGGTCTATTTCCAAAAGGCTTTATTTCCTTAACAGATGTCACGACATATTCAATTCCGTCAAATACAATCGTATCACCAACAAAGATAGAAAACTTTCCATCTTCAGGAACGTATTTATTTGAATTGATATATCTGCATTTTAGGCCATTTTTCTTAGCATAAAGATCATTGCAATCAATAACCAATAATGAAGTAGCAGTATCTTCTTTTCCTTGATCAGACTGATTCAAGGACTTGTCATTTTCAAATTTGACATATTTCAATGTCGTTTCTTCATAAACAGATTCAAAATTATCGTTTTCACCAAGCTTATGTCTAACGATTACAGAATGTGGTCTTAAAAATCTTGGACTTCTAGGCATATACCCACCTATTTAGATATCCTTTCTTTCTAAGCTCTTTGTTGATCAACATCTTGGCCATAGGTGAAACTGGTATTCCGTTAAAGAATGTAATCTTCTCATTTCCTCCTGATCCATAGGAAAAGGAAAATCCAGAAGTTGAAACCTGTGTAACATTCATGTCAGATTGACCTGAATAAATGGCATCGCCACCATTCTCAAACGAAAAGTGAATCTGCTGTATGATTGCATCATCAATATTCAACCCGTAATCCTCGAATTTATCCTTCAGCTTGAATTGAGATATGAATTCTTCACAATAGCTTTGCAGAAAAGTCGTGGCATTCAATAAAAGGGAGTCAAACTCCCCTTTATCAATGTCATCATCAAAAGTTTCTGTATATTGATCATATTTAATCATGGCTACTCACCTTCATTGAATGTGATTCCAGTCATGTACACTTCAGTCATGGCACCATCTTCCTTCACAAGATGAAGGATAGCTTTTTCTGCAGTGGCTTTATCAGCCCCTAGGAATGCAACATTGACTGTTGGAGCCTTATCTACTGTTGCCTGCTTTTCAGCAGTCTTGACATACATTTTCAAGTTGTCTGTTCCATCATAAAGGAATGGCAAATAGTATCCAGACTGTTCTTCTACGACAGATGAGTTAAATCCTGTATATCCAGTCACCTTGTTTAAAGTTCCTGAAAGGATTTTACCATCAAATGTAACAGTACCTAGTTCTGATGCTTGCTTCCCGTAGCAGTCAGTTTCTGCATTAACAGCTGATAGATTAGAAGCAATTCCTGCATTGTCTTTCATTTCACCCTCAGCTAGCTGTTTTTTTTTACAATGACACGAGCAGCATTTGATACACGGAATCCATCATTGAATTCAACCTGTGCTAATGATCCAACAAATCTTTCTGAATCAATGACACGGATTTCTTCCAAGTTGTCAACTTTATGGAATGCCTTGTAATCATACATAACAAAATCAACTTTTGTTAGATCTTCTGTCTGTTTTGTCCCAGCATAATCATAGTAAGCAGCTGCAGAATTTTCTAACGCATTAGCCTCTTTCCATAACATGCCTAACCAGTAACCAACCTGACCAGTTCTAACAGTTTCATCATTAAAGATAGGCGTGAATTGGTCTCCTGCAGCTTCAAGCATTGCAGAGAATACATCAACGCTTGCTAATACTACATTTGGAGAAGATTTTCCTTTTCTTGCTTTTACACGTGCTTTTAAGATCATTGATTTCACGTTTTTAGAAGTGATTGCAGTTGTATCTCCTAAGTCAGTTCCTTCATGCACTAAACATGCTAAACCTGCAGCCATTTCTCCTTGTTGACAATCTTTGATAGCAGTAGAAAGAGTCTGATCAGCTAAATCATAAGAAACAGAATTTGCTCCTACTTTATAGATCTTCTTAGATTTTCTGAATGAGTTGTTCAAATGAATGTCCAACAATTCATTTTTTGCTGCTTCATCTGAGAAATCACCAGCGGGTGTATCTGCACCAACGATTCCATCAGAAACTTCTTTATACACTTTTACTGCTCCTGAATTAGCATCCCCCTGATATACATCATTGTATGTTACGCCTGGCTCAAAGATATTGTCGGCATATAAGTTAGGCTCTACAATAGAGCTATATCTTTCATCAACATTTAAGTTTCCGTAATTCATAATTTTCCTCCTTGTTATCCTCTAAAATATTTGTTCTTTCCATATTTTCTTTTTCGATATTCTTCTTCATCAGTCATTTCATGCGGTGTCTGGGCATTTGTTTTGACTGACTGAATAGTTACTTGCTTTTTGTTCTTAAATTCAGGAACCGATGTCAATTTTGCTTCCAGTTCCTTCTTCATTTCTTCTTTGTTGATAACCCCTTTGTCATCAGTGAATTTGCTTCTGTCACACAAAGCAATAAGCGTTTCAATGCGATCTTCACGAACTCCTAGCTCCTTAGCAGCATTGGCTGCCTCACCATTAACCTGTTTAGCAATCTCAGCTTCCTTGTAGCGTTTGTTTTCAGCGATGATATTATCAATTCTTTGCTGTTCTTCTTTTGCTTTGTTTACCTGATTTTGCTTATATTGCTTAACGGCTTCATCAATTTCTTCTTTTGTCATGCCTTGTTCCTTTAACATTCCTTTTAGAACGGCTGTTTCGTGAGAAGCATTTCTCTTTGCAATTGCTTCGGCTAATTTGTCATAGTCAAAGCTCAATTGTGATGGATCTGTAGTAACAGTTGGGTTAGCTCCATCCCCTCCGTCTCCTCCATCATTTCCAGGATCTGCAAACAACTGAATATTCAATGGGTATTTCAAAAAGTCTTGTGTCATAAATAAATTCCTCCTGTTTTACGTGTGTCACACGATATTTTTTTAATATTTCAAGTTTTGAGTGTAGCTCACTATTCCTGTTTTAGGTGTGTCTCACCATTCTCCAGGACAGTTTCACGTCATGACTGTGATTGGACAAAATAAAAACAACCTAGTGACGGTTGCTATGTTTTCTCCTATTTTTGCATAGGACTTTATCTTTATTTTTTTCTTTTCTTGGAGGTGGCTTATACTCATATCTTTCATGGTATTCCTTGCCACAGATCATGCATCTAAAAGTGACATGCTTTATCATGCAGTTTTTATATCTGTCATAATATCGTTTGATATCATAAAGATAATATTGATGATAATGTGGTTTCAACCCTTCAGACAATACTCTCACCTCCTGTTTTCGGCATAATAAAAGCGAGTATTTCTACTCGCTAAATATCATTATACGGTCTAAAAGAAAACGCCACTGAAAAGTGACGTTTCATAAGAATTCTGGCAAGCGTGCCAACCTTGCATTTCTTTTGACCTTACGGTGTGTAGCAGCACTTTCTCTACTTCAGAATATCTCTACACACATTATATGAAATTTACTTCTTCTTGTAAAGAAGCTTGTGCTTTTCAATTAATTTTTGAACTTTTTTATCATTCAATCTATAAGCTGTAATGATTGAATTTTTATATTCTGGATTGTCAGTTTCTAGAACCAATCTTATAAGAATATTGAGATTGCTATCATCAATTTTCTTGATATTAAACACTGTTCCATTATGTTTGGTATCTCTGATAATAAAATCCGGATTTTCAATACATGCTTTTGCATTTGCATCAAATGATATGTAATCTTCTGGATGCCTCTCGATAATATGTTTTTTTCTTTCGTTCATTAAAACAACATCCTTCGTCATGATTTTTCCGAATTCATTAGAAACTTTATCAGTATCATATCTACCAATATTTTGATATTTCAGCTGCTTATAGTCATTGATGGAAACCTGTCTTTTCTCTCTAGCATAATTTCTCTTGAGTCTTGAATCTGATGCGATAAGCTCCTGATTTCTTTTTGTCCATTCACGAACCTTTGCTTTTTCCTTTGTAACATCAAGGCCAGCCGCTTCTCCAACTTTCTGACGTCTTTTCCACTCGCGGATATGACGTTCATTGTATCTCTGTTCCTGCTGTTTTTCATAAAGCTCATTGTTTTCCTTGGAATCAACCTTATCAAACGATGGAGTGCTTATACCCTCTATGTATGGATAGAAGCTATGTCTGCAGTTTACTCCGCATAATCCTCCGGCTGTTCCATATCCAGTTGCATCATAGAAATTTGAATAATCCTTATATGGCTTGTTTCTATAGAATATTTGACCTTGCCACTCGGCATGACTTGGTCTAGCACCGACATGAGCACTTGTTTCTACAAGATTGCATTCCAAATCATCCAGATTCTTTTCCTGACACTTCGCAGCGGTCTGATTGATCGAAGTTCTTACTGCCATTCTTATAACGGTATCAAGTCTTCTGTGAACTCCTGTGTCATAATCAACCCATTCCAGCCCCTCTCGCGAGAGTTTCGATACAACCCTATCAACAATCACATCACTGCCAAAAGCTCCGCTCTGTGCCATCATGTAAGCAGAATTAAGCGATTCATATAGCTTTTCCTGGACAGTCTGAGCAGTCGTGTTGCACAGATTGGATATATCATTAACAGTTAAAGCAATTCCTTCGTTAATAATGTCCTTGAAACTTTCTTTATCATAACTAAAATGCTCAATCAGTCCCTTTTCATAGGCTTCTTCAAACAGCTCATTATCACTTTCAATAGACATGTAAGAAGAATCTTCAATCAATTTTGAGGCTTCTTCGGTTGTAATGTCCAATGCTTCAGAAAGATAGGCATTAAGTCTATCCTGGGTAACCCCAATGTTTTGCGTAATAGCTATTTCGTGATTGGCAGTAGAAGTTAGTTCATTTTCATTTAACTTAATTCTTTCAGCAATGTCACAAAGTATCTGCGTTTCAAGATTGTACCAGTAGTTTTCTAGCTCCTGGGTACAGTCCTTCAAATAATCTGGATCAAGCATTATTCTTCACCAACATCATCTCTCATGAAGGCAGATGTTATTCCAGGTCGAGATAAATTCATCTCTGCAATCTTTGCCTTTGCTGTTTCTTCGTCTTCACCATACCATTTCATACGGTATTCGTACTTGTTCAATACACCCGTGTTGATGTCCTGAATATCCTGCTGCTTTTCTTTTGCTGCATCGATGATAATTGAATCATCCCATGTAAATGCGACGTTGATTTCACCACCATCAAAAAGTCCATTTGCGATACAAATGTCATCTATCGAATTAATCAATCCCCTAAGTGCGTTTTCCAAAGATCCCTGTATATCACTGATCAGTTGATATGAACGCTGTTTAGATGTTTTGATTTCCTCTGCAGTCTTATCAACCTGTTGTGGATCACTAAGAGTTCCATATGCTAACCCGCACTTGAATTCTATCTGCTGAAGATATTTATTCAAACCATTGATAAATGACTGATCACGAATTTCGGGACTGAAATGTTCAAATAACTTTTCTTTATCAAAACCATCTTGTGATTGATATGTTCTGAACATTCTCTCCTTTCCTTTTGGAAGAAATGTCTGTCCGTAAATATCTTGCTGCAGATAGCTTTCATCCAGTTCAATAGCAGTTTCCTTGCTCTCGAATTCCCAGTCGAGTCGTGACATTTGAATATCGGCCTTTTTGATATCTTTCAATGCCCTTGCATAAACAGATACACCAAGAGGTGATTTTCTATCAATGTTGTTTGCCAGAGGGACCCTGAAGTAAGAATAAAACGGATGTTCTGTACCATTAACCTGTATCTTAGGCTCTATATTCTGCCATTCTTCAACATCCGTCAAAGATATTTCATGTCCTAGGTCACCAACAAACAGATCTGTAATATCCTTTTCCTTGGATACAAATGCACGATTTTCAATAATATATTTATCTTTTTGGAAGTCATGAATTTCAAGTTTTGTATAGCGCTTATTGTTCTTGAATAGAAACGTTGGAAATATGACTCCTGTTACATTTCCTTTTCCGTCAAATCTGAAAGGAATAGCTTCATCCTGGTAAACAAAATCAATAAGAACTTCATCTCCATCAAAGAATGGCTTGAAATACATCCCACCAATCGAGCAGGCTGTTTCGACAATATTCTTTTTATTGCTTGTATATTGTTTAAGACATGAACTTATATAGTCGGCTTTTGCTGATCCAGATAGATTGACTTCGCTTTCTACTGTCACAAGACGAGCAACTTCGCTTGCGATAGAGGACGGAAGCTCAAGACTTGGCACTTTCTCACTGACCCATTCCGATTCGTTTATATAGGCTTTTTTCCATTTTCTCAAGGCCTCCATCATTTTTGATGAAACGGCCATCTGTATGCCTGTTCTTTCCTTCAGATAGTCTTTTTTAACACTGTCTTTTATATTCACTTATTTATCACCCCTTTCCGTGTATGGAAGCAGCATCTTAAGATATTTCCACATGCCCATGATGTAATATCTAAGTGCATCACAGCAGTGGTCATTTTGTTTGACAACTTCTTCCTTTCCTTTATCCAGCAAATCCTTGTTATATTTGTACAGGTCCATCTCATCAATAAGATGCTCCTGAGTCCTGTTTAAAAAGAGCTTAAAAAAAGAGAACATCTTTTGTGTTCTCTCGATTCCCAAAGCAACTCTATTGTCTGCTGGAACAATTCTTGCTTCAGGAAGTATTCTTTTTATTTCTTCAGCAAGTCCTCTTGCTGATGGATCTATGAATACTGCCTCTATCTTCTTTCTCTGGCCACCAGTCTTTCCACCATTCATGAGATCTTCAATATATTTATAGAATGATACAAAATCTTTGGCATATTCACTTGGTGGCTTCTGTGTTCCACTTTCACGACCACTGTGATAGTATTCATCCATGCCTTCAATTTTCATTGTTGATTGATTTAATCCGAAAGCCTGGTATGTTGTTGCATTCAGCTGACCATAGTCAATAGAAATTCCAACATGAATGAGATCTTCAAAACTCTTTGAATTGATGATCATCTCTTTTTTAAACATGTAATATACTGTTTCAGCTGATCCAGAACACAATCCCAACCAAATCCACTCGTAAAGTGTCTGATTAGCTTTCTTCATTGCTTCAGCAGCTGCAATCAGCTTTTTACCAAGCCATTCAATTGGAACATCTCTATAATCGCTGTGAATGTGAATGCAGTCTTCACGCTTTTCCATTCTCTTGACCCATCTCATGATAGGTGCATTGGCATTTTTTGGCGGATTGAAAAGATAATACATGTCAAAATGCTCATCATTACCACGAACGAATGTAGCTTCGATATTAGATAATTCATCTTCTCCCTCGCCACTGTCGAAGAATTCAGTAAGTTCATCCAAGCAAACCATACGAATGACTCTTTCTTCATCAATCATACCTTTCGTATCGTCAATTGAATCTGATCCAGTAAAGTAGATTGTGTTGCCATTCTTTTTATACGTGATTTCCATCGGACTTTTCTTGATGATGAACTTTTTCTTGCTCAATCCAAGACGCTTGATTGCTCGAATGACCTCTTTATAGACTGTTTTTCTTAGCTTGTTGTGATGCTTTCTCATGAAGATCACAGCTGTCTGAGGTGTTGAAACAATCATCCACACTGCGAGAATAGCAATGAAAGAAGATTTTGTACCTGCACGTCCTGAATCAATGATCTTGTGCATGTGTTCCTTATCATTTACAAGTGGCTGATACTTGGGAATGATAATATCAGATAATCTTACTGTTTTTTTGTTACTATTAGAGGTCATTGATAATAATCACTCCATCATCTTCTGGATCATCACCTGATGAATCACGATTGAGCTTCTCAGTTTGTGCTTTAATCAGTTCAATCTTGGCTCTCTGTTCGTCATTGGCCATATCCAGGTGCTTTGTTAACCAATCCAATGCTTTCATCCTGTCAGCAAACTTTATTGAAATACCATCACGACCCTGTTTCACTTCCTGGATGATTGTTCCATCAACTTTAGAACTATCTTTAAGCCTTACTTTGTTTCCATCAAAAGTTGCGTAATCAGTAGCATCATAGAATGCAATATCTATGTATTTTTGAACAATGTCGTGCGGATCAAGAAGTGCTTCCGTGAACATTTCCTTTTTAAGCCTCCTGATTTCCTTTTGAACTGCTTCTTCCTTCATAAGTCTGTTGGCTATGACGCATGCTGATTCATATTTATAATCCGGTCGAATCTTAAGCAGAGCTTTTACCTGGTTGAAATATTTCAGATAGTAAATGCAAAAGAGCTGGCGTTCTTCATCCAGCTCTCCATTTTCATAAACCATGTTTTCGGCTATCTTTTCAGCTTGTTTCTTTGCAACTTTTTTTGGTTGCAACCTTTGCTTTTTTGGTTGCAACTTTTTATCTTTCCAGTATCGTGATTTCCATGACTTAACAGCACTTATAGAAACATCATACTTCTTGGCGATATCTTTATACTTCATCCCATTTATGTAATCTTCATACGCCATCTCCTGTTTGTCTTTCAAGTCATATCACCACCTCCTGATCATTTGTTTTCATCATAAAATGATTGCAACATCTTTGTATACTCTTTAACATCCTCCCATGAACAACTTTTATCAAGCAATTCATGTTTATCTTCCCATTGTTCACAAAAGCATCTTGCTTCTTCACATATAGACATACATAATTTTTCAATATCAACA
>ENA-ORNW01001024-ORNW01001024.1-human-gut-metagenome-genome-assembly--contig:-NODE-1024-length-23100-cov-3.084270_pt1 | contig 23100 bp, 16 predicted proteins | sample MGYA00242121_ERZ509034 | MGnify/ENA primary metagenome ERZ509034 (study PRJEB26280, sample SAMEA2338689) | human gut metagenome | biome: human gut; feature: human-associated habitat; material: faeces... | reverse complement strand
TCTGGCATCGAAAAACACTGTTATATTAGATTAACACGTAGGTGGAAATCGTAGAAATGTGTACCTTTGCAGCCCAAACTTTTAGTATGAATATGCAAGAAGACAAATCCATCATTGAGGTTAGCCATGTATCGAAGTTTTTTGGCGACAAAACAGCTTTGGATGATGTAACTCTGAACGTGAAAAAGGGCGAGTTTGTTACGATTCTCGGACCTTCCGGCTGCGGAAAAACGACATTGTTGCGTCTCATTGCCGGTTTTCAGACAGCTTCGGAAGGCGAAATCCGAATATCGGGTAAGGAAATCACACAGACTCCACCCCATAAACGTCCGGTGAACACGGTATTTCAGAAATATGCCCTGTTCCCGCATTTGAATGTATACGACAATATTGCTTTCGGCTTGAAATTGAAAAAGACGCCGAAACAGACAATCGGCAAGAAGGTGAAAGCCGCATTGAAGATGGTTGGTATGACGGATTACGAGTATCGGGATGTAGATTCTCTTTCCGGTGGCCAGCAACAGCGTGTAGCTATTGCCCGTGCCATTGTCAATGAGCCGGAAGTGTTGCTGCTCGACGAACCGTTGGCTGCGCTCGACCTCAAAATGCGCAAGGATATGCAGATGGAACTGAAAGAAATGCATAAATCTCTGGGCATTACATTTGTATACGTAACTCATGATCAGGAAGAAGCCTTGACATTGAGTGATACGATTGTCGTGATGAGCGAAGGAAAAATCCAGCAGATCGGTACGCCGATTGATATCTATAATGAGCCGATCAATTCATTTGTTGCGGATTTTATCGGAGAAAGTAATATTCTCAACGGAACGATGATTCATGATAAACTGGTACGCTTTTGTGGTACGGAGTTTGAATGCGTGGACGAAGGTTTCGGTGAAAATACTCCGGTGGACGTAGTCATTCGTCCGGAAGACCTTTATATTTTCCCGGTTTCGGAGATGGCGCAACTGACCGGTGTGGTACAGACTTCGATCTTCAAAGGGGTACACTATGAAATGACTGTGCTTTGTGGCGGATATGAGTTCCTTGTTCAGGATTATCATCATTTTGAAGTCGGTGCGGAAGTGGGGCTGCTGGTGAAGCCGTTTGATATTCATATTATGAAGAAAGAACGTGTATGCAATACATTTGAAGGAAAGTTGCAGGATGCTACTCATGTAGAGTTCCTGGGCTGTACGTTCGAATGTGCTTCTGTGGAAGGGCTGGAATCCGGTACGGATGTCAAGGTCGAAGTAGACTTTGATAAAGTGATCCTGCAGGATAACGAAGAAGACGGTACGCTGACGGGAGAAGTGAAGTTCATCCTTTATAAAGGTGATCATTACCATCTGACTGTATGGTCTGACTGGGACGAGAATGTGTTTGTGGATACGAACGATGTCTGGGATGACGGAGACCGTGTGGGTATTACTATCCCTCCGGATGCGATTCGTGTAATTAAAATAACCGATTAACAGGAAAGGAAGTGAATAAGAAGTTTATAGTATTTTTGTCATCACGTAAGAGCTGGACTCTTCCTTACATTATTTTCTCGGCGATCTTTGTGGTCATACCGTTGGTTCTAATTGTCGTGTATGCGTTTACCGATGATAACGGTCATCTGACACTCGCCAATTTTCAGAAATTCTTCGAACATCCCGAAGCTATCAATACCTTCGTCTATTCCATAGGTATTGCCATTATTACGACTCTTATCTGTATCCTGCTGGGATATCCCGCAGCCTGGATATTAAGCAACAGCAAGCTGAACCGTTCCAAAACAATGGTGGTGTTGTTTATCCTGCCCATGTGGGTGAATATTCTGGTACGTACCCTTGCCACTGTCGCTTTATTCGACTTTTTCAGCGTTCCGCTGGGGGAGGGAGCACTGATCTTCGGTATGGTTTACAACTTTATCCCCTTCATGATCTATCCCATCTATAACACATTGCAGAAGATGGACCATAGCTACATTGAGGCGGCACAGGACTTGGGGGCTAATCCTGTACAGGTCTTTTTCAAGGCAGTTCTCCCGCTTTCCATGCCGGGAGTCATGAGCGGTATCATGATGGTGTTTATGCCGACTATTTCGACATTCGCCATTGCCGAACTGCTGACGATGAACAATATCAAACTCTTTGGTACTACCATTCAGGAGAATATCAATAACAGTATGTGGAACTATGGGGCAGCACTTTCGCTGATCATGCTGCTGCTGATAGCCGCGACTTCACTGTTCAGTACCGATGATAAGGATAATACGAACGAAGGAGGTGGGCTATGGTAAAGAAGATATTCGCTCAGACTTACCTGTGGGTATTACTGCTGTTGCTATATTCCCCTATTGTGATCATTGTGATTTACTCTTTTACCGAGGCGAAGGTATTAGGTAACTGGACCGGTTTTTCGACCAAACTTTATTCATCGCTATTTAATACAGGTGCCCATCATTCTCTGATGAATGCCCTGATCAATACCATTACCATTGCGCTGCTGGCTGCCACGGCATCTACCTTGTTGGGCAGCATCGCTGCCATCGGCATCTTCAACTTAAAAGCACGCTCGCGCAAGGCGATTGGTTTTGTGAATAGTATTCCTATTCTGAACGGTGATATCATAACCGGTATATCGCTTTTCCTTTTATTCGTATCTCTCGGAATCACGCAGGGATATACCACAGTGGTACTGGCGCACATCACTTTTTGTACTCCTTACGTCGTATTAAGCGTTCTGCCGCGCCTGAAACAAATGAATCCGAACATTTATGAAGCTGCCCTCGATTTGGGAGCTACACCTATGCAGGCTTTGCGGAAGGTAATCATTCCGGAGATTCGTCCGGGAATGATCAGTGGCTTTATGCTTGCACTGACGCTTTCAATCGATGATTTTGCCGTAACTGTATTTACCATCGGTAATCAAGGGCTGGAAACGCTTTCCACCTATATCTATGCCGATGCCCGCAAGGGAGGTCTGACTCCTGAACTTCGCCCGTTGTCCGCCATTATTTTTGTGGTGGTGCTGGCTTTACTGATAGTGATTAATTACCGTGCCGGAAAAACGAAGAAGAAAGAATCATGAAAATGTGCTGCTACGTAAATAAAATGAAAAGAATAGTTGCTGTTAACTTGTTTTTGCTGGTGCTGGCTGGTTTTCTGAGCGGTTGCTACAATTCCGGTGAGTCACGCGAGAGAGTCCTTAAGATCTATAACTGGGCAGATTATATAGGAGAAGGTGTACTCGAAGATTTCCAGGCGTACTATAAAGAACAGACAGGTGAAGATATCCACATCGTCTATCAGACATTCGACATCAACGAGATCATGTTGACGAAAATAGAAAAGGGACATGAGGATTTTGATGTGGTTTGTCCTTCGGAATATATCATTGAGAGAATGCTGAAAAAGCATCTGTTGTTGCCTATTGACACCACTTTCGCCCATTCCCCTAATTACATGAATAATGTGTCACCATTTATTCGCGAACAGATTAATAAACTGAGTCAGCCGGGTGAAGAAGCAAGCCGTTACGCTGTCTGCTATATGTGGGGGACCGCAGGTATTCTTTATAACCGGGCATACGTTCCCGATTCCGACGCTTTCTCCTGGGAATGTCTTTGGGATAAGAAATATGCAGGAAAGATTCTGATGAAAGACAGTTACCGTGACGCTTATGGAACAGCCGTTATCTATGCCCATGCCAAAGAGCTGGAAGAAGGGACGGTGACGGTGGAAGACCTGATGAATGATTACTCGCCACGTGCTATGGAGGTAGCCGAAAAGTATCTGAAAGCTATGAAACCGAATATTGCCGGTTGGGAAGCGGACTTCGGTAAGGAGATGATGACGAAGAATAAAGCATGGCTGAATATGACCTGGAGTGGCGATGCGATATGGGCGATTGAAGAGGCGAATGCGGTAGGAGTGGACCTTGACTACGTGGTTCCGAAAGAAGGAAGTAATATCTGGTATGATGGCTGGGTGATTCCTAAATATGCGAAGAATCCGGTGGCTGCCAGCTACTTTATCAACTTTATGTGCCGTCCGGACATTGCGTTGCGTAATATGGATTTCTGTGGATATGTGAGTTCTATCGCTACACCGGAGATTCTGGAAGAGAAAGTGGATACGACTCTGAATTATTATGCGGATTTAAGTTATTTCTTTGGTCCGGATGCCGACAGCATACAGATTGACAAGATTCAATATCCCGACCGTAAGGTGGTGGAACGCTGCGCTATGATTCGTGACTTCGGAGATAAAACCAAAGAGGTACTGGATATCTGGTCACGCATCAAAGGTGACAACCTGGGGGTAGGTATTACTATTCTGATTTTTGTTGTCGTAGCTTTGATGAGCGGATGGATGATTTATAAGAGATGGCAACGCTACAGCCGTCGGAAACAACAAAATCGCAGAAGCAGAAGAAAGAGAAAAAAGAATGTGAAGCGGTAAGTTAAAAACACCCGGTAATAAGCGGTGGATGATAAACGAATGATACGGTTAAAACCGGGCATCGTTTGTCATCCACCGTTTTTTATCCTACTCTTTTCATAGAACGGATGATGTCTTTCGTCTCTTTATCTACACGCAGAGATTCAATGATTTTCTGCAATGATTTATTGTATGTCCAGTTATCCAGTTTGCTTCGCTTCAGATATTTCATCGTCTTATCTGGAAATTTAATGAAACAGATTGATATCATCCATGCCATTGCCATACGTGCATAATAGGCTTCATGAGTGAATAAATCGGCATATTCTAGCAATGAATCGATATGATCCTCATCTACATAATGAAACAGCATCACAATTCCGAATCGGATTTCATATTCTTCTTTTGACTTCAGATAAGGCTGGATAAACTGCCATACTGTTTCTTTCCCTTTTCCTACCGCTGTCTTTTTCAGCTCACCTGAGAAAATATCGCATACAGCCCAGTTATTGATACGAGGGACGAAGAGACGAATATAGTGGATTCGTTCTTCCAGCTCCATTTTAGCGAGTCCGATAATCATTCCCTGTAGCATTGTCTCTTCATAATACTGTGTATCGGTTGCCTCAACGAATGTACGCCAGCCTTCTTTCTTGGCGAGCCCTTTAGCCATTATCCGGAGTTGCGGGATGCGTACACCGAGAATATTATCGGCACCGGGAATTAAAGAGGAGTGAAATTCCCTGTATGCAGGGTCTTCCAGAGTTTTCAGTTCTTTTCGGACGCTTTCTGTTGTTGTCATTAGCTGTAGATTTATTATTGATGCAAATATAAAAAAAAGAGTGCGTCTTCTTTCGCAGACACACTCTCTTTTACATTTTATTCTGTAAATAATTAAACAGTCACCTTATTTCTTAGTCATATCAAAAGAAAAGGTCGTTGCCGGAAATTTATCAAACCGTTCTTCATTTACTGTAACTTCTGTTGCCTGAATAGCAAACTTCAGTTTCTGACCTTCATAAGCATAACTGCCTTTCTCGTCAGCTTTGATTGTCACTTTTACGGTGAGTTTAGGAGTTTCTTCTTCCCCTTCAGTTTTTCTTATGGGTTGTGGTTCCATTGCGATTTCCAATACCAAGGGTTCAGGTGACATTTGAAGTAAGATGTTGTCTTTATTATCATTGAAAGCTGCCTGATAAGGGATTTTGTATTCTACATCTCCTACCGCTTTGATGATGGCTTCGGCTGCGTCCGGGTCTTCGATAATGCTTTTGATCAGATCCTCTACCGGGAATTTGCTGATTAATATATGATTATCTTTTAATTCGGCATTTACGGTGACTCCGTCTCCAGCTTCATTCTCTGCATTTTCCAAAGGAGCGATAGAGGTTGTCTGCATTTTGCCGGAATAGGTGCCTTCTACATCTTTGAGAGAATATACCGGAATATTTTCATCATCATCACTGCCACAAGAAGTAAAGATACTAGTCATCCCCAATGCCATTACCAATAAAACAAAACGACTTAAGCAACATACTTTTTTCATTTTAGTTAAAGTTTTCATACTTGTTAAACAAATTAGATTATTAATTCTCAAAATTAAGGTGTACGTACATAGAGTAAATACCGGAAATAACGGAATACTGCATCAAGCAAATGAAAAAGAAAAAGGTACTCCAGTCGATTTCTCCGTAAATATCGCGCTGGAGTACCTCCGGACATATTTTTATATGTTCGTTTTATTCCGACTATTTTTTCTTGATAGATTCTTTAGGGGTAATTCCGAAGTATTCTTTATATCTGTTGCGGAAGTTTTTTACATCTTTCAATCCGATCATTTCCGGTATGGTGCCGACAGGATATTTCCCACTTTCTAACAATTCATGTGCCTTCTCCATTCGAATAGCTTCAATAAAGACAGTGGGAGCTTCACCGGTCAGCGTTTTCCACCTGTTGTAGAATTTAGTTCTGCTCATTCTTAAGTGTGAAGCAATTGCATCAATAGTCAGGTCTTCGTGCTCTATTCGTTCCAGAATATAATCTTTCACTTCATTGATCAATGAGTTTTTAGCCCCCTCAGTAGCTTCCTTTATGATTTCTACTGGTTGTACTTGCAGAAAATGTTCTCCGAATACTTTGTGCAGGAATGCTTTTCTAAGAAGGCGGCTATTTCTGATAAGAACAGAAATCTCTATTTTTAAATCCTCCACATGAAAGGGGGTATGCATAAATGTATCTGCCAATGACGCTTCCCTTTTACTGCGTTGGTCGGCATCTATATGCGATCCGTAAAGGATGACTGGTATAATAGATGTTTCTTTAGACGTCTTCAGTCTTGAAGAAAGTTCATCACCGCCCATTCCGTTGAGCACTGTATCGCATATTACCAGATCCGGATGTTCCCCTTTGATATATCCCAATGCGTCCGCTCCGTTTTCAAAGCCTCTGACTATGTATTCCTCTGATAAACAGGTCTCCAGATAGGATCTGAACTCTTCGTTACTGTCGACCATAATCACGACAGGTCTGGACGAATTTCTTTTCTGCGAACTTTTGTGGAATAAGGCATCAATCTTTTCTTCTTCTATATTCTTCTCTATATGAACCAAACTGCGTTCGGATACATTTTCATAAGAGGGCTTTACAGGAAAACGCAATGTGATCGTATGACATGAATTATTGATTAATATTTCTCCATTGCATATTTCTGTCAGTTTTTTGCATAAAGCACTTTTTGCAAAGTAATATTTAGATTCTGTTTTTTGTTTAATAAGATGTTTACCGGAGCATTTATAACATTTCATTAGGTTTTCATTTCCAGTATAACTTACTTTTATTTTCCAATATTTATTGCATAAAGATGCGTGTATAATAACTTTTTTTGAATATTCTGTATGATCTATTATATTCTTTATAAATTTCTCTATTACGGGAGATATTTTACTTTGATCTATCCATACGCTTGCATATTTGAATTCTGTTTGGATTTCTAATTTAATATGTCTGTTTGCTGCGTGATCTTTCAGAGAAGATATTTTATTTTTAAGGAAATTTCCTAATTCATGTTCCGTAATATTCATTCTTTTGGAATGAGTGGCTATTTGCTTCAGATCCATTAATCTGGTTAAATGATCATTAAGGCAATCTATGTTGCGGATAGCCAGTGACAGATCCTTTTTGATAATGTCCGGGCAGTTATTACTATAGGTTGACTTTAAAGGCGTATGAAGCAATGTGATCGGGGTACGAATGTTTCGGAAAGAGTCCATGAAATACTGATTTTCTTCTTTTAAAAAAGCAATTTCTTTCCGCATGGCAAGAGAATGAGACAAGAGCCAATACAATAAAAGTATTCCTGCTGTTGAAAATAAAATTGGTAATAATTCACTTTGGGTGGTTGTAACTACGGTAATAGAAGTGTATAATGACGTTATAATTAAATATTTCATATTAATCTGTTGTTTTAGTAACGTCACTTGGCGAAATTGATTTATTCCTCTCGTTCGAGTTTGAAGCGAGAAAAATGCACTGTATTATGGTTTCATGATTGTATATCAATAAGTTCAAATAACATGATCTCTAAATTATTTGTTCTTTGAAGGCTGATATCGGGAATGCGTAGTATATATGTAGAGTTTTAATTCTAATGTTTGAACCCTTTTGAAAGGAATAGGGCAAATTTCCTCCAAGTAACAATAATTATTTGATTATTTTTTATTAAATATAAATGTTAAATATATTGTAAGTAATGCGCGCTCCTCAGGAGGTGCCCGCGCTTTGTGTTGGGTACTTTTGGAATAACTTCCATTTAGTACCAATTTAGATTCTCTCATTTTTGGGTTCTTGGATAATATATACGTATTTTTTTATAATATAATATTGCTTGTTCTTATGAGGTAAATATACGTCATAGTTGTAAAAAATTGATATAATATCTGATTAAAAATAGGGACTTGTTGCTTTTTTGTATGATGTTTGCGATAAAATGTATTGAAAACTTGTATATTTTTAATACAATGTTATATTTATTGTTCGTAGAAAATGATAATGCTTGCTTATTGAGGGTTCTGTCTATTATTAATTTATGTTTAATAAAATCATAATTAGATCAAAACAGTCATGGAATTCTTTGTTTTTATTCCTGGTTTGGGAGATTGATACGTAGATTTACAGTATGGTTCTATGAAGTATGCTTAATAAATTGGTATAATGCTATATATCTTTTCTTATATTTATCAGGTTGGTTTAAAGCATTCTACCATATGAATTAATGAATTCTTGCCAGCTATTAGCCGCTTGTTGCTTATGTTTTATTCTGTTGCACTTGTGTAGCTACAGGGATGCATAACTGTAGCAGACTTGTTGCACAAGTCTGCCTGTCTGATTACTCCACTGTAACTTTATTGTTTCTTTATGATTGGATAGGGGGAATGAAAAAAAGTGCAGTTTTCTCCTATGAAAAAGTGAAAAGTATATAGATGTTTTTTGTAAACTTGTAGAAAAAAGAACTGTTTTTTTGGTAAAGTGTTGATTAATAGTGCTGTGACATTTTTGCTTTTCCCCTTATAATAATTAGATTAGATACAAAAATGTCACAGCATTCAGATTATCCTCGGTTGCTACTTCTCTTCTTTTTTGCCCGTAACTTTCCCTCCAGTTAATTATATGAGCGTTGGAAGAGCGAGTAGCTTCCGAAGGATGATCAAATTTCTAAAAAGCTGCCCCAACATAACTTTTAAAGAGTATTGTAGGGCTTTCTATCTCTCTACTCTTTATTTTTCTGTGTTACTTCGATGCCTGCCGGCCATGTTGCTTTTGCATAAGCCTTAGCATCGTTTCCATGTCCGGTATAGTCCTTAGCTATATCGCCTTCTCCTTCGTTGAATTTCCAGTAAGCCTGAAGGCCCGGAGTATTGGCGGGATCTTCTATATTATACATATTATCGAAGATTTCCTGTTGCGAACGGGCTACATTCCATACACGCACTTCGCAGATTTCACCATCCAGTTGACGTTCCATATAGTCGGGGTCACCATAGGAGTGACCTATCTTGAACATAAAGTCCTTACCACGTGTTTGCTTGCCCAGATTAACAGGTTCACCGTTGCCATAGTCTTCGATGCGACTTTGTTCGCGGCCATCTACATATATAACGGCTGTTTTCTTTTCAGTGTCACAAACTACTGCTACATGATACCATTCGCTTGGCTGTAATAACTTGCCGGTATCGGCATTTGGGAATTTATTCTCTCCGGGACTGGAGAACTGTAATTGCTGTAAAGGGAATCCTGCATCACCGATACGGAAAAGGCAATATTGCTCAATTCCCATGATAGTAGCTATCTCTTTCTTTGGGAACTCATCAGTCTTGAAGTTGTTAACTCGGATAATAGCTTCGTAAGTAAGTTGTTTTATGTTGTTTACTATGTCGGCAGTAGGACTACCGGCATCGAAACCGGGAACTTCAAAATAGTTATTCTTCAGGCTGACGGCAGTCGTTATGGCACTGGAACGGCGTATTATATAGCAAATACTCCTTGAACCGTTCAAAACACCCATTCCTCCCGACACCTGATCAATAGTGATAGGTAGGAGATAGCTGGCATCTATATCTAATTCGGTCAATCCGGTGAAATTAATAGTGACCGGGGCAGATGTAATATCTCCTTGCGGAATGGTTGTTTGCTGAGTCGACAATTTATAGTACTTGGAGTCAAGTATAGTATAATCGGCTCCTAAACGCGCATTATAAACATTGACTAATGATGGATCTACCTTAATGCCAACATCTATATTATTTGCCGCCGGACGGGCGAGTTCGGCAGAAACAATTTGTTGTCCCGTTTCTATAGTACGGTTAAAGGTGAAGTTTGATACGTCCTTCAATTTGGCGACGTCCAGATAAACAACATTGTCGAAAGGAGAGTCATTGCTGTAGTCTTTGTTGTCACACCCTATAACTGACAACAATGTGCACAAGGTGATACCTGCAAATGAGACTAGTGACAGGATGCCTCGAAGAGTACTTTTTGTTTTCATGCGATTCTTAGTTTTAAAAGTTTATTAACAGGTTTTTTACAGTATATTATTTAGACGCTAGGTTATTGGGTTCTTTTGCATTGGTATCACGCTTCATTTTATGCTATACCTTGTGGAGAACACGGATTTAACCGAGCTGATTATAGCCTTTCTATAATTGGCGGATTGTTCACTGAATGGTCCACCAGCCATGCTTTTAGTACTTCTTTCATGTTTTCAATACATTATATTAAGGTTAAAACAATTTTTATTTTAATACTCTTTGAGAAAAAGGGTATCAATTTTGTATATTGGAAACGACTGATTGTTCTTTGGTTATTTGTTCATATAAGAAGCGTTTTGGGTAATCGAATATATTATACCGAGAAGAAAAGTTTGAAAGTGCTATCTGCAAAAATGCTCTCTACGAATAAGAATTCTTTGTAAAAGTATTCTATAAAGACAGCACCTTCGAATTTATTTTCTTTTTATTCTGTACAACGATTGCTATGAAATAGAACCGTTGTACAGAATAGAGCTAAAGCATTACATTAGTAATTCTTCGGATGAGAAACACCGGTCCAGCATACTCTCTTTCCACCCCATACGTATGGAGCAAACATATTCATCTTTCCTGAAGCATCTGTATCGCGTACATTGAACATCATGATGGCGCCATAATCACCATAGTTTTGTGCAGCAGCTTGAATTTGTCGGTCGCTAGGATAACCTTGAGTATATTGTATTGACATACTAGCCCATTTGCTGTGTGCAAATCCGCTTGGAGCACTGTTTCCTGTACCAAAGTTAGGCCACATATAATCAGCATATTGATTGAAACCGCCGGCATAACCATAATAGAAAGCAGTAATCAGTTTGTTGGGCATTATCTCACGTAAGCGTTGAATTAGCTTGCCATAGAGAGCACTGCTAGGAGAAGGGGTACCCGATATTCTTCCATATTCAGCATATTCATCATCAAAGTCCACTCCGTCGAGTCCGTAATTGTTGACGCAATCGGCTACCTGCTGTGCAAATGACTCTATCTGAGCATTGTTCAGGTTAGCGAAGCCGACACCTGTATGGTCACCTAGCAAACCGAGCAATACTTTGATTCCTTTATCTTGCAATGGACGTACTAGTGTATTTACATTTGCCAAAATATGACTTTGGTTTGGATTGTGATACAACTCTACTGTTGAAGCCGTACCGCGAATGTTTGATGCGAACAAGATTACATGATCTACTACATAGTCTTTTGGATTTGTACCACAGAAGTAGTATTCACCCATATTTAACGGATTAATATCGTTTGTCTCGATATAGGTGGTCAATTTGGGAGTCTTATCGGACACAGCACGGGTAACTGTAGTTTGGGCATCTTGAGATGCTACTACCATGTCGTCGTTGTTGCTACAACCTGCAGCAAACAAAACCATCATCAATGTTGCAAAAACAGATAATAAATTTTTCATGATTGTTGTTTTAAAGTGTTTATAAATGTCAGTTCTTGGTCGGGCGATGCATAATCTTAATAGTTATAAATAGCCTCCTTTCTTCATTTTTTATGGTTAAACTTAATGCAATCTCTGCCATTAACTGATTATTGTTTATTATATTTTTCTAATCCAATTGTAATCGGATCGTATTTTACCAATCTTTTCGATGGATGTTATGATCGAGGCTGTTACTAAGAGAGTAATGCAGAATGCCTGCTTCATAATATATTTCTCCCCATGTGAAATCGTTCATGTTAAAATCCCAACCGTCGCCATCGTCCATAAATTGAAGGAGGGTATACTCACCCAGCATCGCCATTACTGCATTCTCATTATCACCATACTCATTACCAATAAGATCACTACCAAAAACTAGGATATTGCTTTTTTTATTTCCAGAAGATTTCCATTGGGCCATAGTTTTTGCTGCCAACCCTCTGATGTTAGGATTGGTAGCTGAATATCGAGGGACATTCACACTTCCATAATGAGTCTCGTCCAATCCTGCAATGGGCTTACGTGTGTATTTGCTATAAGCCTGAGCGCTACCTTCCGGATTCGGATTGATGATTTGCAAATCTTCTGTTTGTGAGAAGTACCCGTGCCATGCATAATCAATGTAATGACCTACTTCAATACCACCGCACTTGTTGACATCATAGAAATATTCCGTAGCATCTCCTTTATCTACCAGTGTCAGTACTTTGTCGGGCAGGGCTTCACGCAGTGCTTTTATTAGTTTGGGATATGACGTGGTGTTCATTTCCGGCATCCCTGCTTTCCCATATTTACTATCTTCATCCCACAGGTTTACTCCATCTAGATAGTAACGTTCTATTACGTCTTTTACTTGACGGACAAAGTCTGCTATCTGTGTGTCGTTCATGTTGCAAAATCCTATACCTTTACCGCCATTTTCAATACAAAGACATACTTTGCGTTCATATTCCTGGAGATGGCGAATATATTTGTCTCTATGTTCTAATACGTAAGATATGTCACTTCCTAATTCAAGCAAAGCGCGTTGACTAGCGGCATTGTAACCTATTGTTGACCTTTTAAGGTTTACGATATTTCCCAAACTATAAAGTTGGCTGAAGTTAACTTTTGCACCCCATGCTGCGGCAATCGATGGTTGATAAGTTTCTGTATTTACATAGAATACAGACGTCAGATTGGGCAGCAGTGGAGGAATCTCTATTGTTTCCCATTCTGTAGGCTGGCAAGTTGTGGTCTTTATTCGAAAACTTATTCTGTAATAAATTACTTGTTTACTAGCCTGCGCTTCTATCCCCGTAGTATTTTGTGTTAATGTTATTGCCAGTAAATAAGGTGTATCAGGCTCTAGTCCTTCCGCAGAAAGATTCATACTGATGTTTTCAGATGCCATTTTTCCTGCAGGTACGGTAAGTGAACCGTTATCTTCCATGGTTACATTATCGATGGGAAATTCTTCCATTTTAGTATTGTGATCGCGGTTGTATTCCGCCACAAGTGCCGGAGATGGAATAGCCTTAACTGTAACAGCCGTTGTCGCAGGTTTTGTCAGAGCATAACCTATTTTTTCGGTAGCCGGTCCATCGTCTTCATACATGTTAATAGTAATCATATTAGAGAAAGTTTTTCCGCTATATAATTGACTTCCAACATTATCCATAGATGTCTCATCAGGCAGTGGACCCACAGCTTGTGTAATGTCTTCTGTGCATCCCGTCATCGTTGCCAGCAGCATCGAAAGAGCGAAATATTTTAATGAATTATTCATAAAATTGAATTTATAATACGTACATATAAAAATAAATTAGTTCATTCATTACTATCACTTGCATTACTTCGACGGATTCATCGTCTGAATAGCCATTCGGCTAGTCTGATAATTCATCTTAGCTTGATAGTAATCATCTCCCAAAGCATATATGGCTAGTCCACCTAAAGGGCCAAGAGATATCACACGATTGGTCATTTCTGTCACAGCGTCCAGCTTATTCAAATCTTCATCAGTCAGTTTGCCACCTATCTTTGCTGCCAGTAATAGCTTTTCTTTGGATAGCGCATAAGTTTCTAGTATGTTTACCACGTGTAGTTTTAAGTTCACTGCATTTTCTATATCAGTGGTATTTAATACTACATAATCTAGCTTACTTAGGTCGGCAGCGTCTACAAATGCGGGATCTCCCTCAAACACAAGGGTCTTGCCGAAAGCTGATAGCTTGGATACAATCAGTCGGGCTGCTTCTTTACGTGCTGCTTGCTCGGCATCGGTTCCACCATAGCTTGGTAATCCGTTGAAAGCAAAGCCGTCCAGTTTAAGTTCTGTAGCAGTGGCTACTGCCTTATCCAACCATGTACTTAGCGCAGCTGCGTCGGCAAGTTCCGTCATTTTCTTGGCATAATCTACCAGATAAAGCACACGGGTACTTTTCTCTTGTAGTGAAGGGATATCTTCACGGTCGTAAGCAGTTATGTTTTCTGAATTAGCCAAAGTCACAATATCCAGCGAGTCGGGTACTGAGCGTAAATAAGCACCTTCATTTTTGGATTGTTCAGTGCCATTCTCAAAGCTGCCATATGTTATATAATGTGTGCGCTCTTGTTTGTAGATGCGTAGCGACTCCATATAACGTGCCCAAAGTTCGGGATTTTGATCCTTGGCATGCTGAGGGTCAATATCTACGGCTTCTATATCATTCCAGTCGCTGCATGAGGCAGACAATATGAGAATCAACAACAGGAACAATCCGCTATATAATTTATTAATTGAGATTTTCATTTTCATGTCTTTTATGTATATAAGTTAAGCTCTATTCTTTTCACTGTAGCTAGGTAATTATCCTCTTTTTATCGAGGTTTTTTATCCCACCACAGGCGTGTAGCTCCGTTGTCAGCTCCTCCTAACATATTAATAGCTTCCAAAATATTAGCCTTGTTTTCGGAGTATTCTGTAGGTGGATACCATAAGCGACGGATCTTTTCTTTGCTGTCGTCAATAACTCCACCGCTATTGTTTACGACTACAGGTAGCAACTTGGGATAACCGGTACGGCGGTATTCGCTCCATGCCTCTACGGTGCAGGGAAACATAGCTATCCACTTTTGGGTAATGATGCGTTCCAGGTTAGCTTCGTCGTTGGAACTACCATCTTGCCATGCTATAGTGATGCTACTAGTCTGACCGGCAGAGTAGGAGCCTGTTGGGTCAGTATAAGCTTGTGGTTGACTGGTAGCATCGGCAATATAGGTGTCGGCACCGCTTGCCCCATATTGTTCGAAAGAAAGATTGATAGCCTGCTCGTACAAAGTTTTGGCTTCGCCACTCATACTCCATCCGCGTAAAGCACCTTCTGCACGTAAGAACGTGATTTCGGCAGCGTTTATCCACATATATGGACTGGTAGTGGATGTTATAGGTTTGCTGTAACGGTCTTTCACATTATCTTTATTAGGTACGTCGATGCCGATACGAACACCAGCGTAGCCATCTACATCGGTTGGTTTCCCACCAACAGTTTCTTTTACCTTTACGGTAGTAAACATCTTCTCACGGCGGGGATCATTATATCCATTCATGTAGCAGATAATATCCGCACCTACACGATGGTCGTTCCAATCGTTGAAGATCATAGACGCACGGTTTTCTTCCACAGTCAACAGGGCATTGTCGTCATTGCTTGTGATGACCCCTGCTTGTACGGCTGCTTCTGCAACCTGTTGTGCAGTGATCGGATCAACGTAAGCCATACGCAGGGCAAAACGTAATTTCAGAGAGTTAGCATACTTATACCATTTGCTCATATTACCGTAATAAACGTCATCGAACTTGCGGAACGTTTCAGGATCAAGGTCGAGATTCTCTTTCAAAACATCGGTAACCTCATTCAACTCTTTCAGCATCTGCTTGTACACCTCTTCCTGAGAGTCGTAAGGTACAGAAAGTGATATGCCGCCTAACTTATCCACTACTTTGCTATAAGGAATAGGGCCGAACATATCTGTTACACGATGCATGATAGCTACCCGTAGTAGCTTACCCAGTGCCAATGCTACCGGGTCGTCACTTTGATCTTGTAAGTCGCGGTAGTAAGGATAGGTATTGGTGATAACAGTAGAAAAGGTAGCCTCAATCCAGTCTACAGATGGGTTGTAGGTTTCAAATTTGGTTGTCCACGGATTGATAGCACCGAAGTATCCAGCAAATGGACCTGCGGCTAATGCTTCTATGAACTGATAGCTGTGTTCCTGGGTGGGAATGACAAGGCCCTGCAAACCTCTCAGCGTGGTGCCTAAGTTGTAGTTCTCACGTTCTTGCTCTTGCTTGGTTACTTGGTAGTCCTTGGAGTTGATCTTGTCGAAGTTGTCCGTACAAGCGGTTCCACTAGCAAGGAGTAGGGCAAGAGTGAACATCTTCAGGATAGATGTCATTGGTTGTTTCATACTATATAGAATTTAATTCGTTAAAAGGTAATTTTGACATTCACGCCGATATTGCGGGTGCTCGGCAGCATGAAGTAGTCGATACCCTGATAGTAGTTATCAGTAGTAGCTACGGCTTCGGGATCGAAAGGAGCCTTGTTATAAATCATCCACAGGTTACGGCCTACCACTGATACTTGAATATCACATGCGTTACCCAGCCACTTGCGTGGAATAGTATAGCCGAGACTGGCTTCCTGCAAGCGTACATTGGTAGCACTGTAAGTATAGTATTGTGGAAGTCCGCTTTCGCTACCGATTGCTGTATAGTAGGTTTGAGCATCTACGAGAGTACGTCCATTCAATAACACACCACCATTGTCGCGTGCCAGTGCCGAACGTTCGGAAACACCGTATTGATCCATGGCTGCTTCGGTAGCAGAGTAAACGATACCGCCAATACGTGCTGTGATAAGTGCGCTGAGGCTGATTCCTTTCCATGAGAAATGATTGTTCCATGCCAGATTTGCTTTCGGGAATACGGTACCTAACTTGATATCGTCAAGGTTGTTTTCTACTACCAGTGCACCGGAAGGATCAATTTCTACCATACCATTATTGTCACGTTTCAAGTCGGACTGTGAGTAAAGGTCGCCCAATGTTCCGCCCTCTTTCAATATAAATTTGGCCTTACCCAATTTGCCTATTTCCAAACGGTCTTTATTAATAATCTCACCTGTTTCGGGGTGCAGATAGTCTCTTACCAGTTCCTTGATTTCATTTTTGTTGTGGCTCAAGGTGAAGTTACTATCCCAATGGAAATTATTGTTCCATGTATGATTGTATCCCAGTGAGAGTTCAATACCGGTATTGCGTACGTAACCTGTTTGCAGATAGATAGTACTGTAGCCTGACGATACGGAAATCTGCGGATCGAACGTCTGGTTGAATGTATTGGCAAGATACCAGGACAGCCCGAGATTGAAATCCTTGAAAAGGCGCATATCTAGACCTAATTCCCAAGAATTGGTACGTTCCGGTTTCAGATCACCGATAGGATAATGTGTCTTTGGCTTCCATCCTTGATTGGTTTCGTCATACTCGTAAGTAGGCGATGTCAGATTGCGCGGATAAGGCATACCGACAGAACTGAATGAACCACGTACTTTCATATAGTCAATGAAAGCAGGGAGTTGTACCATCTCTGAGATGACACCGGAAAGACCGACAGAAGGATAGAAGAAGGAAGAAGTAGACGAGTTGGCAAGCTGTGAAGCCCAGTCGTTACGTCCGGTTAACGTTAGATAGAGCATACTTTTCCAACCAACTTCCACGCTGGCAAAGATAGATTGTGTCTGTTCCTGCCATTCGTCCTGACGGGCTTTTTTCTTGGTGTTATCAAGGTCGTAAACATTGAATACGTTGGGAATACCCTTCTCGCGTATCGGTCCACGATAACTTAGGTCGTCATACTTATTGTTCATGATGCTGGTACCTATGTTTGCTACCAATGAGTAGTCGCCAAAACGCTTGTTGATGTTGACGAGTGCGTCAGCATAAGCTTGGCTTTCATCAGGTTTTTCTATGGCATAGTAACCTTGTGTACTACCTTCGGTTAGTGTGGTGTTAGAACTTGCGTAAAGTTTTTGTTCGTATTTGGTATTGGAATTGTCTATACGTACACGTCCTGAGATATTCAGCCAGTCGGTTATATCGTAACTTAATGCTGCGGACAGCATATAACGTTTCTTTTGGTTGAGGCGCAGATTGCGGTAGGCGATCCAGTAAGGGTTTTGCATACGAAGATCACCTTCACCTTGCGGCCAAAACATGGTGTTGATTTTGCGTGTTGGGTCCCAGCGCTCAAACACTTTGGTAAGACTGAAATCATCACCGCGCGGAAACAGATAAACGGGCACGATCGGGTTGGAATAAACACCTTGATTGGTCATGTTTCGGTCGTTCTGGATGATATAGCTGGCGCCTACATCGAGTTTCATCTTACCATCCAGAAAGCTCGTTGTATTGCGAAAGTTGAAATTGTAACGGTTATAACGATTGTTGGGTACGATACCTTCGGAATTTACTGCGGCGGCTGAGAAGAAAGTCTGATTCTTCTCTGTTCCGGTGGAGAGTGTGACGGAATTGGTAAAGATTAATCCTGTATCGAAGAAATCCTTTGGTTCAAACCCTGTGCGTGATGCTTCATTCAATAATGATCCCCAACTCAAAGTGCTGGAACCTGCTGTCTTGCCTCGGCTACCTGTCCCATAGCGATTCTGGAACTGAGGAAGTACGAATGGTTTAGAGAACTCAGTATTACTGTTGACAGATACTTGTAGTTTTCCTACTTGTCCTCGTTTGGTAGTGATAACGATGGCACCATTAGCTGCATTGCTACCATAGAGGGCGGCTGCAGCGGCACCTGTCAGTACGGAAATACTTTCTATATCATCCGGATTCAAGTCTGCAATGCTTTCGGACTTACCGCGGGAATCAAATTCCGTTCCACCTCCACCTCCAAAATTGAACATCGGAATTCCATCAATAACATATAGTGCATTACTGCTCTGTTCGATAGATTTTGTACCGCGCATCACTACTTTACTAGCTCCGCCCACACCGGAGGAACTACTATTGATATTGACACCAGCTACCTTACCGTTCAGGCTGTTGATGAAATTAGCATCCTTGATGCCAGAAATCGCATCAGCCTTCACCTGCTGCACATTGTAGCTCAGTGCCTTTTGTTCGCGTTTAATGCCGAGAGCGGTGACTACCACTTCGTTCAGCTGTTTTGTATCACTCGCTAATCTTATTTCGTAGATATTCTTATCTGTTATTTTCACAGTTTGAGGCGTATATCCCACATAAGTGAAGCTTAATGTACTACCTTGGGGAGCCATTATATTGAAATTTCCATCAATATCGGTGATTGCACCTACGGAGCTTCCTTCTACTTTTATATTCACTCCGATCAGTGGTTCATTGTTTTCGTCAATGACCATTCCACTTACTTTTTTTGCAGGAGTTTCTTTGGGCTTTTTGTCGGGAATAATCATGATATACTTATCTTTGAATTGATAAGTAAATCCACTTCCCTGGAGGATTTGTTTAAGGGCATTCTCTAATGCCACAGCTTTTAGGTCAAGATTTAAAACAGGCTTGTTTTTCAGTTGCGAATCATTGTATCCGACAGAATAATCGGATTGTTTTTCTATTTCCTTAAGTGCCTCGATAACAGATATATTTTTCTTCTGAATCGTGATCTTGGCACTATTTTGTGCAAAGGAGGGTGTTTGCATCATCAACAAACAGAAAAAAAGTAAAAAACTTCTTCCCTTTGCGGTTTGATCTACTATAAATTCATAAATTTGTAGCATTTTCTTAGTATTAGGTTATTAACTAAATTATTTCACGGTAATTGAATAGAGTAAAACTCTAATATTGAGAATCTTGATTTCATATCCGGGATAGAGTTAGGGCTCCGTTCCGGATACTTTTTTGCATGAGTCTTTAGTGGTTAAAAAGGTTATTATATTGTTGTTTTTTTACTGTTTTTCTTTTGGGATGATACCCGTTACTTGGGGATTAAGTAACAGCGGTCTCCTTTTATCTTATAGTCCATTTGACCTACTACATTTACTATCACATCCATTACCTCAGATAGTGGTGCTTGGTCTTTAAACCTGAAACTGTATCTGTCGTCTTTCAGCGTTTTGAGCTGATACTCGAATGTATAAGGATATTTACGTTCAAGGATTGTGATGATATCTTTGACGGACATTTCTCTGAACACAAGTTCTCCACGTTGCCAGGCGGTAACTTCTTTCATATCCGGATGGTCCAGGCTATGGTAATGAGTATTTTTGTTATAAGCCAACTGCTCATTCGGTTTTAGAATCACCTGCGATTTTAAATCATTGTATTCTACCAATACGCTTCCTGAAATCAATGTGGCTGCCAACACCGGATTTTCCGGATAAGCTGAAATGTTGAACTCCGTACCCAAAGCTGTCACCTGAAAATCATTGGATTTGACGATGAACGGATGTTTCTTATCCGGTTTGACTTTAAAGTTGGCTTCGCCGATTAAAAATACGCTACGGTTTTTCCCGGTAAAGTTTTGCGGATATAAAAGTGTACTTTGTGAGTTCAGCTGTACCTGAGTTCCATCGGGTAAAGTGAGAGTCCTTATTTCAGCAGTAGGAATATATTGTTGAATAAGGTTCTCTTCTGCATCTTTACCGATGGTAGAAAGGTAAACCGAAGATGCGGCCACTATAAAGAAAACCGCAGCGACAGCCTGCCACATACGAATCGGTCGGATTGTTCTTTTTCGTTGTATGGGAGGTATTCCGGCATTCTTTTTCAAAAGTTCATAAGACTCCTGCATATCGGTTGCGGTTCCCCGTTTATGAGCCTCATCCCATAATTTTTGTAATGCTTCGTCTTTTTCGGAAGTATGCTCTTCATCTACCAGCCACTTGTAGAAATCTTGCTGGGTCGATTCCGGATAGTCATTTCCGGTGAATAATGTTATTATTTTCTGAAAGTAATTCTTCATATTGAGGTATTAATGTTATAACTGTTATATTAATACTTCAATTAACTAAGGCAGCTTACTTAAGGGAGTAGCAGAAAAAATGCAAAAAAGATGATTTTTTTCATTTCAAGCAGAGTTAAGTAGATATGATGTTCCACTGTTCGTCTCGAAATATTTAGTTTCTCGGCTATTTCAAGATTGCTCATATGCTTGAAACGACTCATTTCGAAAATCATTCTGCGTTGTTCCGGGAGACGTTCGAGAACTAATTTGATGATTAGTTGCGCTTCTTTATAATAGATGGGGTTGAGTGTATCTTCTGATTGGAAAAGTTCGTCGATGAGAGACTTTTCTATAATTTTCTCCTGATAAGCCAATTCTACTTTTTTGTGTTTGATAAAATTGAGAGTTGTACTTTTAGTAAGAGTATAGATATAAGGAGTCGGATTAGGAACTTCTGCCCATAATTCAGGCTTAGTCCATAGTTTTGTGAAAACATCTTGGGTAATATCCTTTGCGTCTTCTTCGGATTTAAGCAGCATTAGGGCGAAATATTTCACTACTGAATAATACTTCGTGAATATTGTTTCGAATTGTTGCGCTAAAAGTCTTTCGTCTTGGTTTGGGGTCATCGGGTTAACAGATTATTGAAATCGAAAGACAAATGTAAACAAATTAAATTAAGATACGAAGAAAAAAGGAATAGTTTATAAAAAAGAAAAAAGATAGTGACACCATCCGGTCCGGATAGTGTCACTATCTTAAAGTTAGTTTTTACCAGTTTCTTTTCACTGTACGGTAGCCATAACCGATGATTACCAGGAAGCAAATGAACGGCAAAATGAATGATACATTGACAGCCGGCATGGAAGCTATCTCTTTCATGTCAATAATACTTGCTTGCAACGGAGGGAGCACGGAACCTCCCAAAATAGCCATAATCAGACCGGCTGCTCCGAACTTGGCATCGTCTCCCATACCTTTCAGTGCAATTCCGTAAATGGTAGGGAACATCAAAGACATACAGGCAGAAACTGCTACCAGACAATATAGTCCGAAGATATTCTGAAGGAAGATCGTTCCTAATGTGAAAATACCTCCGAAGATGGCAAGGATCATGAGCAACTTTCCTGCATTGAGATAGCGCAGAATGAAAGTACAGATAAAGCGGCTGATACAGAAAATAACCATCGCTACGATGTTGTATTGCTGGGACAGTACTTCCGCACTTTTTTCATCCATGCCATATTCCGGCGACATAAACAGGCGTGTGCCATACTGAATGATAAAGGTCCAGCACATAATCTGAACACCCACATAGAAGAATTGTGCAATTACACCTTCCCGATAGCGTGTCTGGGTGAAAATACGTTTTAGCGTGGGAAAGAAATCTATTTTATGGTTTTGATCTCCATTCTTAGGCATTCTCACAAATCGTATCAGAAGCAGCATCGCCAGAATAACGAGTCCGATAATGAGATAAGGAGCTATCAGCACGGCAAGATCGCTTTCCTTGATGGCCTGAAACTCACTGTCGTTCAGTAAAGCGCGTTCATCAGTGCCCATCGGGTGCAGTTTAGCCTGAATAAATTGCATCGCCACGTACATTCCGAGCAGCGATCCCATTGGATTGAAAGACTGGGCAAGATTCAGACGTCTTGTAGCTGTCTCTTCCGTTCCCATAGAAAGTATATAGGGGTTGCAACTGGTTTCCAGAAAGGAGAGTCCGCAGGTCAGAATAAAGTAAGCGATCAGAAACGGGTAGTACTCTCCTGTCATCTTGGCGGGAAAGAATAAGAAGGCTCCGAAAGCATACAGGCCGAGTCCTAACAATACTCCGGCTTTATAAGAGAATTTGCGGATGAACATGGCGGCAGGGAAAGCCATGGCAAAATATCCACCGTAAAAGGCTACCTGAACCAGTGCCCCGTCGGTAGCGCTCATCCGGAAAATTTTGGAGAATGCCTTTACCATCGGGTTGGTAATATCGTTCGCAAATCCCCACAGTGCAAAGCAGGAGGTAATAAGTATGAATGGAATAAGATAGCTGACGCCATCCTTTGAGATAATAGACTGCTTAGTGTGTTTCATGGTAATTTCTTGTTATTTTAGGTATTATATAAATGGAACATTCTCTCCATGGGTCTCCATTTCTCAGCGGAACTCATTCCCGGAGCGGCCTGCTGGAGGATG
>ENA-ORNW01001023-ORNW01001023.1-human-gut-metagenome-genome-assembly--contig:-NODE-1023-length-23120-cov-3.239801_pt1 | contig 23120 bp, 14 predicted proteins | sample MGYA00242121_ERZ509034 | MGnify/ENA primary metagenome ERZ509034 (study PRJEB26280, sample SAMEA2338689) | human gut metagenome | biome: human gut; feature: human-associated habitat; material: faeces... | reverse complement strand
ACAGCGCTCGATCTCCCTCGCCTGGAAGCGCTTAAACAGTGCGCCACGCGACTGCACGCCATCTACGTCGATCAACTGGTACAACGCTGTACCGGCGATGCCATTGAGAACGGCGTGGACGCCATGACCATCATGCGCCGTGGACGTCTGCTGCCCCGCTACCAGCAGCTACTCCAGCGCCTGCTGAATAACTGCGTGGTCGACGGCGATTACCGCTGCACCGACGGGCGATACGTCCGCGCCCGCCCCATTGAACATCAACAGCGGGAATCACTGCTGACGGAACTTGCCGGTTATTGTGAAGGTTTTCAGGCTATTCCCGACACCATCGCCCGTGCCGGCGATCGGTTATATGAAATGATGAGCGGCGCGGAAGAACCGGTGGCGATTATCTTCCCGCAAAGCGCCTCCGACGGCGTGGAAGTGCTGTATCAGGAATTCAGCTTTGGCCGCTATTTCAACCAAATCGCCGCCGGGGTATTACGCGGCATTGTCCAGACGCGTCAGCCCCGCCAGCCGTTGCGTATTCTTGAAGTTGGCGGCGGAACCGGCGGCACCACCGCGTGGCTGCTGCCGGAACTCAACGGCGTTCCGGCACTGGAGTACCATTTCACCGATATCTCGGCGCTGTTCACCCGTCGCGCCCAGCAGAAATTCGCCGACTACGATTTTGTGAAGTATAGCGAGCTGGATCTCGAAAAAGAGGCGCAGTCTCAGGGTTTCCAGGCACAGTCTTACGATCTTATCGTGGCAGCGAACGTGATTCACGCCACCCGCCATATTGGCCGCACGCTCGATAATCTGCGCCCCCTGCTCAAGCCGGGCGGGCGCCTGCTGATGCGCGAAATCACCCAGCCAATGCGTCTGTTTGACTTCGTTTTCGGCCCGCTGGTTCTTCCGCTACAGGATCTCGACGCCCGCGAAGGTGAGTTATTCCTCACCACCGCTCAGTGGCAACAACAGTGCCGCCACGCCGGATTCAGCAAAGTGGCGTGGCTACCGCAGGATGGCAGCCCGAACGCCGGGATGAGCGAACATATCATTCTCGCCACGCTGCCCGGTCAGGCGGTTAGCGCCGTAACATTCACCGCGCCATCAGAACCCGTGTTGGGGCAGGCGCTGACGGATAACGGTGATTATCTCGCCGACTGGTCTGATTGCGCAGGTCAGCCCGAACAGTTTAACGCCCGCTGGCAGGAGGCATGGCGTCTGCTTTCACAGCGTCATGGCGACGCTCTGCCTGTGGAACCGCCCCCCGTCGCCGCCCCGGAGTGGCTGGGGAAGGTTCGCTTAAGCTGGCAAAACGAAGCCTTTTCCCGCGGTCAGATGCGCGTTGAAGCCCGTCATCCTGCTGGCGAGTGGCTGGCCGCTATCGCCCGCCGCGCCTCTTCCTGCGCCGCAAACGCATTATCAATGGCGCTGGACGCCCCTCAACGTCGCCAGCATTGACCATCCGCTTACCTTTAGCTTCAGCGCCGGTACGCTTGCGCGCAGCGACGAGCTGGCGCAATACGGCATCATTCACGATCCGCACGCCTCTTCACGACTGATGATTGTTGAGGAGAGCGAGGATACGCTGGCCTTAGCGGAGAAAGTGATAGCAGCGCTCACCGCCAGCGCAGCCGGATTGATTGTGGTTACTCGCCGCGCGTGGCGAGTCGAGGAAAATGAAGCACTCTCTGCATCCCATCACGCGCTATGGGCCTTGCTTCGCGTCGCGGCCAACGAACAGCCGGAACGGTTGCTTGCCGCCATCGATCTCGCCGAAAACACCCCGTGGGAAACGCTGCATCAAGGGTTGAGCGCAGTCTCACTATCACAGCGCTGGCTCGCCGCACGGGGTGACACCCTTTGGCTTCCTTCACTGTCGCCCAATACGGGATGCGCCGCTGAATTACCGGCAAACGTGTTTACCGGCGATAGCCGCTGGCATCTGGTGACCGGAGCGTTTGGCGGATTAGGCCGCCTTGCCGTGAACTGGCTCAGAGAAAAAGGGGCGCGACGCATCGCCCTGCTGGCGCCGCGCGTGGATGAGTCATGGCTACGCGACGTGGAGGGCGGGCAGACGCGCGTCTGCCGTTGTGATGTGGGCGATGCCGGGCAACTGGCCACGGTTCTTGACGATCTGGCGGCCAACGGCGGCATTGCCGGAGCGATTCATGCCGCTGGCGTATTGGCTGACGCGCCCTTGCAGGAGCTTGATGACCACCAGCTGGCTGCCGTTTTCGCGGTAAAAGCGCAGGCGGCAAGCCAGCTGTTGCAAACCCTGCGCAACCACGACGGACGCTATCTTATTCTCTACTCTTCCGCTGCCGCCACCCTCGGCGCGCCGGGTCAGAGCGCCCATGCGCTGGCCTGCGGCTACCTGGACGGGCTGGCCCAGCAGTTTTCCACCCTTGATGCGCCGAAAACGCTCTCTGTCGCCTGGGGCGCATGGGGAGAAAGCGGTCGGGCGGCCACGCCGGAAATGCTGGCGACGCTCGCCAGCCGAGGTATGGGCGCGTTAAGCGATGCCGAAGGCTGCTGGCACCTGGAACAGGCGGTGATGCGCGGCGCCCCGTGGCGACTGGCGATGCGCGGTTTTACCGACAAAATGCCCCCGTTACAACAGGCTCTGTTTAACATCAGCGCCACAGAAAAAGCCGCAACGCCGGTCATTCCTCCTGCTGATGACAACGCCTTTAACGGCAGCCTGAGCGATGAAACAGCGGTGATGGCATGGCTGAAAAAGCGGATTGCGGTTCAGCTAAGGCTGAGCGATCCGGCGTCACTGCATCCAAACCAGGATCTGTTGCAACTCGGCATGGACTCGCTGCTCTTCCTTGAACTCAGTAGCGATATTCAGCACTACCTGGGTGTACGCATCAATGCGGAACGGGCGTGGCAGGATCTGTCTCCTCATGGACTCACGCAGCTTATCTGTTCTAAGCCAGAGGCGACGCCTGCCGCTTCGCAGCCGGAAGTGTTGCGGCACGACGCCGACGAGCGTTATGCGCCCTTCCCTTTGACGCCCATTCAGCACGCCTACTGGCTGGGGCGAACCCACCTCATTGGCTATGGCGGCGTCGCCTGTCACGTCCTGTTTGAGTGGGATAAACGCCACGATGAGTTCGATCTCGCCATACTGGAGAAAGCATGGAACCAGCTCATCGCACGCCACGATATGTTGCGTATGGTGGTTGATGCCGACGGGCAGCAGCGAATCCTGGCGACAACGCCGGAGTATCACATCCCGCGTGACGATCTGCGCGCGCTTTCCCCGGAAGAACAGCGCATCGCGCTGGAAAAACGGCGGCATGAACTGAGCTATCGCGTTTTGCCTGCCGACCAGTGGCCTCTTTTTGAGCTGGTGGTCAGCGAAATCGACGATTGCCATTACCGTCTGCATATGAACCTCGACCTTTTGCAGTTTGATGTGCAGAGTTTTAAAGTCATGATGGACGACCTGGCGCAGGTCTGGCGCGGTGAAACGCTGGCACCGCTCGCTATTACCTTCCGTGATTATGTGATGGCTGAACAGGCGCGCCGACAGACATCGGCATGGCACGATGCCTGGGATTACTGGCAGGAAAAACTGCCGCAACTGCCCTTAGCGCCAGAGCTGCCGGTGGTTGAGACGCCCCCGGAAACGCCACACTTCACCACCTTCAAATCGACGATCGGCAAGACAGAATGGCAGGCCGTGAAACAGCGCTGGCAGCAGCAAGGCGTCACACCGTCTGCCGCGCTGCTCACGCTGTTTGCCGCCACCCTTGAGCGCTGGAGCCGTACCACAACATTTACGCTGAACCTGACGTTCTTCAATCGCCAGCCGATCCATCCGCAAATCAACCAGTTGATTGGTGATTTTACCTCCGTCACGCTGGTTGATTTTAACTTCTCAGCGCCGGTGACGTTGCAAGAGCAGATGCAACAGACCCAACAGCGCCTCTGGCAAAACATGGCGCACAGTGAAATGAACGGTGTTGAGGTGATCCGTGAGCTGGGCCGCCTGCGCGGATCACAACGTCAACCGCTGATGCCGGTAGTGTTTACCAGTATGCTGGGGATGACGCTGGAAGGCATGACTATCGATCAGGCGATGAGCCATCTGTTCGGCGAACCCTGCTATGTATTCACGCAAACGCCGCAGGTCTGGCTGGATCATCAGGTCATGGAGAGTGACGGCGAGTTGATGTTTAGCTGGTACTGCATGGACAACGTGCTGGAACCCGGCGCTGCCGAGGCGATGTTTAATGACTATTGCGCCATCCTGCAAGCCGTCATCGCCGCCCCTGAAAGCCTGAAGACTCTCGCCAGCGGCATCGCCAGGCACATTCCCCGCCGACGCTGGCCGCTGAACGCGCAGGCGGACTACGACCTGCGGGATATTGAGCAGGCGACGCTCGAATACCCCGGCATCCGGCAGGCCAGAGCGGAAATAACCGAACAGGGCGCGTTGACGCTGGATATCGTGATGGCCGACGATCCTTCGCCATCAGCGGCGATGCCTGATGAGCACGAACTTACCCAACTGGCGCTGCCGTTGCCTGAGCAGGCGCAGCTTGATGAGCTGGAGGCGACCTGGCGCTGGCTGGAGGCGCGTGCGCTACAGGGGATCGCGGCTACGCTAAATCGTCACGGCCTGTTTACCACGCCGGAGATCGCCCATCGCTTTAGCGCAATAGTACAGGCGCTGTCCTCGCAAGCGTCTCACCAGCGTCTGCTGCGCCAGTGGCTACAGTGTCTGACGGAAAGAGAGTGGTTAATCCGCGAAGGTGAAAGCTGGCGCTGCCGCATTCCGCTCAGCGAGATTCCTGAGCCTCAGGAAGCGTGCCCGCAAAGCCAATGGAGCCAGGCGCTGGCGCAGTATCTGGAAACCTGCATCGCCCGGCACGACGCCCTCTTCTCCGGGCAGTGTTCTCCGCTGGAATTGCTGTTCAACGAGCAGCATCGCGTTACCGACGCGCTGTATCGCGACAACCCCGCCAGCGCCTGTCTGAATCGCTATACCGCGCAGATTGCCGCCTTGTGCAGCGCAGAACGGATTCTGGAGGTTGGCGCCGGAACCGCAGCCACTACCGCGCCGGTGCTGAAGGCCACGCGGAACACGCGACAGTCGTACCACTTCACGGACGTCTCCGCGCAGTTCCTCAATGACGCCAGAGCCCGTTTCCATGATGAATCGCAGGTGTCTTATGCCTTGTTCGACATCAACCAGCCGCTGGATTTCACCGCCCACCCGGAGGCGGGTTACGACCTGATCGTTGCCGTCAATGTGCTCCACGACGCCAGCCATGTCGTCCAGACGTTGCGCAGATTAAAACTGTTGCTGAAAGCCGGCGGACGTTTGCTGATCGTTGAAGCGACGGAGCGAAACAGCGTATTCCAGCTGGCGAGCGTGGGCTTTATTGAGGGATTAAGCGGATACCGCGATTTCCGCCGCCGGGATGAGAAACCGATGCTCACCCGCTCCGCATGGCAGGAGGTTCTCGTTCAGGCCGGGTTTGCAAACGAGCTGGCGTGGCCCGCGCAGGAATCGTCGCCGCTGCGCCAGCATCTGCTGGTAGCGCGTTCGCCTGGCGTAAATCGCCCGGATAAAAAAGCCGTGAGCCGCTATTTACAGCAGCGCTTTGGCACCGGTCTGCCCATTTTACAGATCCGGCAAAGAGAAGCGTTATTTACGCCGCTGCATGCCCCGTCTGATGCGCCGACTGAGCCAGCCAAACCCACGCCAGTTGCCGGGGGGAATCCGGCACTGGAAAAACAGGTGGCTGAACTCTGGCAATCGCTGCTGTCTCGCCCCGTGGCAAGGCATCACGACTTTTTCGAACTGGGCGGCGACAGCCTGATGGCGACAAGGATGGTCGCGCAGCTAAACCGGAGAGGGATTGCCAGGGCTAACCTTCAGGATCTGTTCAGCCATTCGACGCTGAGCGACTTCTGCGCCCATCTACAGGCGGCTACGTCAGGAGAGGACAACCCGATACCCCTTTGCCAGGGCGACGGTGAGGAAACCCTGTTTGTCTTCCACGCTTCAGACGGCGATATCAGCGCCTGGCTGCCGCTCGCTAGCGCGTTGAACAGGCGCGTTTTCGGCCTGCAAGCAAAATCGCCGCAGCGCCTTGCCACGCTCGACCAGATGATCGATGAGTATGTCGGGTGCATCCGTCGTCAGCAGCCTCACGGCCCTTATGTGCTGGCGGGTTGGTCGTATGGCGCGTTTCTTGCGGCGGGCGCCGCACAACGCCTGTACGCCAAAGGCGAGCAGGTTCGGATGGTGTTAATCGATCCCGTGTGCCGACAGGATTTCTGTTGCGAAAACCGGGCGGCCCTGCTGCGCCTGTTAGCCGAAGGACAAACGCCTCTGGCACTGCCCGAACATTTCGACCAGCAGACGCCCGACAGCCAGCTTGCCGACTTTATCAGCCTCGCTAAAACGGCCGGTATGGTGTCGCAAAACCTGACGCTGCAAGCGGCAGAAACGTGGCTCGACAACATCGCGCATCTGCTGCGTTTACTGACTGAGCATACGCCGGGCGAAAGCGTTCCGGTCCCCTGTCTCATGGTGTATGCCGCCGGGAGACCCGCGCACTGGACGCCAGCAGAAACCGAGTGGCAGGGCTGGATAAACAACGCCGACGACGCTGTGATTGAAGCCAGCCACTGGCAAATCATGATGGAAGCCCCCCACGTTCAGGCTTGTGCGCAACACATTACGCGCTGGCTTTGCGCAACCTCAACGCAACCGGAGAACACGTTATGATGCCGTCCGCCTCCCCAAAACAACGCGTACTGATTGTGGGCGCCAAATTTGGCGAAATGTACCTGAATGCCTTTATGCAGCCCCCGGAGGGGCTGGAACTGGTCGGCCTGCTGGCGCAGGGAAGCGCCCGTTCAAGAGAGCTGGCTCATGCGTTTGGCATTCCGCTGTATACCTCGCCGGAACAGATAACCAGGATGCCGGATATCGCCTGTATTGTCGTGCGTTCGACCGTCGCCGGAGGAACCGGTACGCAGCTTGCCAGACACTTTCTGACGCGCGGCGTACACGTCATTCAGGAGCATCCCCTCCACCCGGATGACATCAGTTCCTTACAAACGCTGGCGCAGGAACAGGGCTGCTGCTATTGGGTAAACACGTTTTATCCGCATACGCGCGCGGGACGCACATGGCTTCGCGATGCGCAGCAGCTGCGTCGCTGTCTGGCTAAGACGCCGCAGGTGGTCCACGCCACCACCAGCCGACAGTTGCTCTACTCCACTCTGGATTTGTTGTTGCTGGCTCTGGGCGTTGATGCCGTCGCCGTGGAGTGCGACGTGGTTGGCAGCTTTAGCGATTTTCACTGTCTGAGACTCTTCTGGCCGGAGGGAGAAGCCTGCCTGCTGCTTCAGCGCTATCTCGATCCTGACGATCCAGATATGCATAGCCTTATCATGCACCGCCTGCTGCTGGGCTGGCCGGAAGGTCATCTTTCGCTGGAGGCGAGCTACGGCCCCGTCATCTGGTCATCCAGCCTGTTTGTCGCAGACCATCAGGAGAACGCCCACAGCCTCTACCGCAGACCGGAGATCCTGCGCGATCTGCCGGGTCTGACGCGCAGCGCGGCGCCCCTGAGCTGGCGCGACTGCTGCGAAACCGTCGGGCCGGAGGGCGTCAGCTGGTTGCTACACCAGTTGCGCAGCCATCTGGCGGGCGAACATCCACCAGCGGCCTGCCAAAGCGTACATCAGATCGCGTTATCACGTTTATGGCAGCAGATTTTACGTAAGACCGGCAATGGGGAGATCAGACGCCTGACGCCGCCGCACCACGACCGGTTAGCCGGTTTCTACAACGATGATGATAAGGAGGCGCTGTGACGCAATCTGCAATGTGCATACCGCTGTGGCCCGCCCGGAACGGCAATACTGCGCATCTGGTCATGTGCCCTTTCGCTGGCGGCAGCAGTAGCGCGTTTCGCCACTGGCAAGCTGAGCAACTGGCTGATTGCGCGCTTTCTCTGGTGACCTGGCCGGGGCGCGATCGCCTTCGCCATCTGGAACCGCTCAGAAGCATTACACAACTGGCGGCACTGCTGGCGAACGAGCTGGAAGCATCCGTATCGCCTGACACGCCGCTTTTACTCGCCGGGCACAGCATGGGGGCGCAGGTGGCGTTTGAAACCTGCCGACTTCTGGAGCAACGGGGGCTTGCGCCACAAGGACTGATTATTTCCGGGTGCCATGCCCCGCATCTGCATTCTGAACGCCAGCTCAGCCATCGCGATGATGCCGACTTTATCGCTGAGCTGATAGACATTGGCGGATGTTCTCCTGAACTGCGGGAAAACCAGGAATTAATGTCGCTGTTTCTTCCTCTTCTGCGCGCTGATTTTTACGCCACCGAGAGCTATCACTACGACTCGCCCGACGTCTGTCCGCCGCTGCGCACGCCTGCGCTGTTATTGTGCGGCAGCCACGATCGCGAAGCCTCCTGGCAGCAGGTCGATGCCTGGCGTCAGTGGCTGAGCCACGTTACAGGCCCGGTGGTGATTGACGGCGATCACTTCTATCCCATTCAACAAGCCCGGTCCTTTTTTACGCAGATTGTCCGCCATTTTCCCCACGCATTTTCTGCAATGACCGCGTGGCAAAAACAGCCCAGTACTTCAGAAAGGTGACGCATGAATTCTTCCTTTGAATCTCTGATTGAACAGTATCCCTTACCCATTGCCGAACAGTTGCGCCACTGGGCGGCCCGTTATGCCTCGCGAATTGCCGTCGTTGATGCAAAGGGGTCGTTAACCTACAGCGCGCTTGATGCACAAGTTGACGAACTTGCCGCAGGTCTGTCATCACTGGGTTTGCGTTCGGGGGAGCATGTAATTGTGCAGCTTCCCAACGACAACGCGTTTGTTACCCTGCTGTTCGCCTTGTTAAGACTGGGCGTTATCCCCGTGCTGGCGATGCCCTCGCAACGGGCGCTGGATATCGACGCGCTGATTGAGCTGGCGCAACCCGTCGCTTACGTTATTCACGGGGAAAACCACGCAGAGCTGGCCCGACAGATGGCACACAAACACGCCTGCTTGCGTCATGTTCTGGTCGCTGGAGAGACCATGAGCGACGATTTTACGCCGCTCTTCTCCCTTCACGGTGAGCGACAGGCATGGCCGCAGCCTGATGTTTCCACCACCGCGTTGTTGTTGCTCTCAGGCGGCACAACCGGCACGCCCAAACTCATCCCGCGCCGACATGCCGACTATAGCTATAACTTCAGCGCTTCTGCTGAACTGTGCGGCATCAGCCAACAGAGCGTGTATCTCACCGTCCTCCCGGTGGCGCATAACTTTCCGCTGGCCTGCCCCGGTATTCTGGGAACGCTTGCCTGCGGCGGAAAAGTGGTGCTGACCGACAGCGCCAGCTGTGATGAGGTGATGCCTTTAATCGCGCAGGAAAGAGTGACTCACGTCGCCCTGGTTCCGGCGCTGGCGCAATTATGGGTGCAGGCCAGGGAGTGGGAAGACAGCGACCTTTCGTCGCTGCGCGTCATTCAGGCAGGCGGCGCCCGGCTCGACCCGACGCTTGCTGAGCAGGTTATCGCCACCTTTGACTGTACCCTGCAACAGGTTTTCGGTATGGCGGAAGGCCTGCTCTGTTTTACCCGGCTGGACGATCCGCATGCCACCATTCTCCACAGCCAGGGGCGCCCGTTGTCCCCTCTGGATGAAATCCGCATCGTTGATCAAGACGAGAACGACGTCGCGCCGGGCGAAACCGGGCAATTGTTAACGCGCGGCCCTTATACCATTTCGGGCTATTACCGCGCCCCTGCCCACAACGCGCAGGCCTTTACCGCGCAAGGGTTTTACCGCACAGGCGACAATGTCAGGCTGGATGAGGTGGGGAACCTGCACGTTGAGGGACGCATAAAAGAGCAGATCAACCGCGCCGGAGAAAAAATAGCCGCGGCTGAAGTGGAATCGGCACTGCTGCGTTTAGCGGAAGTGCAAGATTGCGCGGTGGTCGCCGCGCCGGACACGCTGCTTGGCGAGCGGATTTGCGCGTTTATCATCGCGCAGCAGGTGCCAACTGACTATCAGCAGTTGCGTCAACAACTGACCCGTATGGGGCTCAGCGCGTGGAAAATTCCTGACCAAATCGAGTTTCTGGACCACTGGCCGCTCACCGCCGTCGGCAAGATAGACAAAAAACGCCTGACGGCTCTCGCCGTCGACCGTTATCGCCATTCTGCCCAATAAGCGCAAACCGACCCGAAACAGGTTGAAATAAACCCGTTTCGGGTAGCACTACTATTAGAAATAGTTATCATTTTCAATTCACCATTGTCGGTATTTTTGGCGTTTCGCCGTCTTACAGGGACTCACAACAATGAAAATGACACGGCTTTATCCTCTGGCCTTGGGGGGATTATTGCTCCCCGCCATTGCTAATGCCCAGACTTCACAGCAAGACGAAAGCACGCTGGTGGTTACCGCCAGTAAACAATCTTCCCGCTCGGCATCAGCCAACAACGTCTCGTCTACTGTTGTCAGCGCGCCGGAATTAAGCGACGCCGGCGTCACCGCCAGCGACAAACTCCCCAGAGTCTTGCCCGGGCTCAATATTGAAAATAGCGGCAACATGCTTTTTTCGACGATCTCGCTACGCGGCGTCTCTTCAGCGCAGGACTTCTATAACCCCGCCGTCACCCTGTATGTCGATGGCGTCCCTCAGCTTTCCACCAACACCATCCAGGCGCTTACCGATGTGCAAAGCGTGGAGTTGCTGCGAGGCCCACAGGGAACGTTATATGGCAAAAGCGCTCAGGGCGGGATCATCAACATCGTCACCCAGCAGCCGGACAGCACGCCGCGCGGCTATATTGAAGGCGGCGTCAGTAGCCGCGACAGTTATCGAAGTAAGTTCAACCTGAGCGGCCCCATTCAGGATGGCCTGCTGTACGGCAGCGTCACCCTGTTACGCCAGGTTGATGACGGCGACATGATTAACCCCGCGACGGGAAGCGATGACTTAGGCGGCACCCGCGCCAGCATAGGGAATGTGAAACTGCGTCTGGCGCCGGACGATCAGCCCTGGGAAATGGGCTTTGCCGCCTCACGCGAATGTACCCGCGCCACCCAGGATGCCTATGTGGGATGGAATGATATTAAGGGCCGTAAGCTGTCGATCAGCGATGGTTCACCAGACCCGTACATGCGGCGCTGCACTGACAGCCAAACCCTGAGTGGGAAATACACCACCGATGACTGGGTTTTCAACCTGATCAGCGCCTGGCAGCAGCAGCATTATTCGCGCACCTTCCCTTCCGGTTCGTTAATCGTCAATATGCCTCAGCGCTGGAATCAGGATGTGCAGGAGCTGCGCGCCGCAACCCTGGGCGATGCGCGTACCGTTGATATGGTGTTTGGGCTGTACCGGCAGAACACCCGCGAGAAGTTAAATTCAGCCTACGACATGCCGACAATGCCTTATTTAAGCAGTACCGGCTATACCACCGCTGAAACGCTGGCCGCATACAGTGACCTGACCTGGCATTTAACCGATCGTTTTGATATCGGCGGCGGCGTGCGCTTCTCGCATGATAAATCCAGTACACAATATCACGGCAGCATGCTCGGCAACCCGTTTGGCGACCAGGGTAAGAGCAATGACGATCAGGTGCTCGGGCAGCTATCCGCAGGCTATATGCTGACCGATGACTGGAGAGTGTATACCCGTGTAGCCCAGGGATATAAACCTTCCGGGTACAACATCGTGCCTACTGCGGGTCTTGATGCCAAACCGTTCGTCGCCGAGAAATCCATCAACTATGAACTTGGCACCCGCTACGAAACCGCTGACGTCACGCTGCAAGCTGCGACGTTTTATACCCACACCAAAGACATGCAGCTTTACTCTGGCCCGGTCGGGATGCAGACATTAAGCAATGCGGGTAAAGCCGACGCCACCGGCGTTGAGCTTGAAGCGAAGTGGCGGTTTGCGCCAGGCTGGTCATGGGATATCAATGGCAACGTGATCCGTTCCGAATTCACCAATGACAGTGAGTTGTATCACGGTAACCGGGTGCCGTTCGTACCACGTTATGGCGCGGGAAGCAGCGTGAACGGCGTGATTGATACGCGCTATGGCGCACTGATGCCCCGACTGGCGGTTAATCTGGTCGGGCCGCATTATTTCGATGGCGACAACCAGTTGCGGCAAGGCACCTATGCCACCCTGGACAGCAGCCTGGGCTGGCAGGCGACTGAACGGATGAACATTTCCGTCTATGTCGATAACCTGTTCGACCGTCGTTACCGTACCTATGGCTACATGAACGGCAGCAGCGCCGTCGCGCAGGTCAATATGGGTCGCACCGTCGGTATCAATACGCGAATTGATTTCTTCTGATTATTGTAAAAGGGATACCGAAAAGGTATCCCTTTTACACCACTAGTTAAAACCAGTAACTCAGCAGAGTCGCAAAAAATATTAATCCATAGTGATTATTTAAACAATGAAATTGCGATTAGGATAAATAGATTTAACTTTCTCGTTCCTTTCTCTCCTTATACTAAAGAAATAATCATATCAAAATAAAAATTCACAACAGTGCAACATTAAAAAATACAACCAACAAACAATCCTATATACAAGGCACATCTCCAGAATATAAAAGCACAGACAAACAACCTAAAAAACAACCCCATACATATAAATTATTTTATAGGTAAAATAGATTATATATTCTCATAGCTACCATAAACTATACTAGCCTGAACTATATTTATTCTGCTGCAATCAATGCATACATAACACAAATATCACTCAGGTACACTACTCAAACCACGCTGGGATTTTTCCTCAAGTTATAATCATCACCCCGAAAATCATTCGGCATTTACTCATTAAATAGTCACCCCATAGGCCTGTACATGTTTACTCAGAAATATACATCCTTTTCTCTGTCATAAACCCTCTGATTAATCATAAATAAATACTTGTGACACCAATCTTTTTCCTTAACGGAACGAATTGTTGTGTAGAAGGAGATAATATTATGTCAAAAAAATATCAGCCATTGCTTATAACTCATTATATGTCAACATGGGTCACTATAACGGAAGCAGTTGAGATCACTACCAAAGCCATAAAACAAAAAATTACTCCTAGCGATATTTATCGTCATGCCTTGAGTGGCAACATCCTACTATTGGTCTATTTCCAGTCTCCTGTGATACTTAAGAAGATACAAACTTTTAATGGAAAAATAAAATTCAGGCAGTTTGTGGGAGACCTACTTGATAAACTATGCATGCTTGACAGGGACGGTTTTATTTATGGTCAAAATTTAAGACTCTGTACAGAAGCCAGATATATTTGTCCTGTGCAACAAATTATAGATACCCCCCTGTTACGCAAACTCAACCAGTTTCGTACGTTTGTTCGTAATGTCCGCCCGGGTGATGAACTGGATGTCCCGGCACAAGTTAGTGAAAAAAATTTAACCCCGCCGCCGGGTAACAGCAGTGGCAACCTTGAGCAACAGATAGCCAGTACTTCACAGCTAATTGGATCTCTGCTCGCCGAAGATATGAACAGCGAGCAAGCGGCAAACATAGCACGTGGATGGGCCTCTTCTCAGGCTTCAGGGGTAATGACAGACTGGTTAAGCCGCTTCGGTACCGCAAGAATCACGCTGGGCGTGGATGAAGATTTCAGCCTGAAGAACTCCCGTGACGGCAACCCTCGAAAATGGCGATTCGATGCAACAAACAGTGAACTATGTGCCGAACGTCACGAATGCTGAAATCACGCTGGCAGCCTCGAAGGACCCGGTGATTGCCGACAATAACGATCTCACGACACTAACAGCACCGTCGCTGATACAGAGGGCAATGCGATAGCCAACACTGAGGTAACATTTACTCTACCGGAAGATGTGAAGGCGAACTTCACGCTGAGCGATGGCGACAAAGCGGTTACTGATGCCGATGGCAAAGCGAAAGTCACGCTGAAAGGTACAAAAGCAGGCGCTCATACCGTGACAGCATCGATGGTTGGCGGTAAGAGTGAGCAGTTGGTGGTGAACTTTACTGCGGATACGCTCACTACGCAGGTTAATCTTAACGTTACCGAGGACAATTTCATCGCCAATAACATTGGAATGACCAGGCTACAGGCAACAGTGACTGATGGAAACGGCAACCCAGTAGAAGGTATAAAAGTTAATTTCCGTGGAACCTCCGTCACGCTAAGCAGCACCAGCGTTGAAACGGATGATCAGGTTTTCGCTGAAATTCTTGTGACAAGCACCGAGGTCGGACTAAAAACAGTTTCAGCCTCTCTGGCAGATAAACCTACTGAAGTCATCTCGCGATTACTGAATGCCAAGGTAGATGTTAATTCTGCGACGATTACCAGTCAGGAGATACCTGAAGGTCAGGTCATGGTCGCACAAGACATAGCAGTTAAAGCTCACGTTAACGACCAGTTTGGCAACCCGGTGACGCATCAACCCGCGACATTCAGTGCAGCGCCATCCTCGCAAATGATCATCAGCCAGAATACGGTCTCTACTAATACGCAGGGAGTAGCCGAGGTCACCATGACGCCTGAAAGAAACGGCTCGTATACTGTAAAAGCATCCCTAGCGAATGGAGCTTCACTTGAGAAACAACTGGAGGCTATTGATGAAAAACTGACACTCACGTCCAGTCCGCTTATCGGTGTCAATGCTCCTAAAGGCGCTACTCTGACGGCAATGCTAACCTCTGCAAATGGCACTCCAGTGGAGGGTCAGGTCATCAACTTTAGCGTAACGCTAGAAGGTGCGACGTTAAGTGGCGGAAAAGTGAGAACCAACTCTTCAGGTCAGGCTCCAGTCGTTCTGACCAGCAATAAAGTCGGTACATATACGGTGACTGCATCGTTCCATAACGGCGTCACAATACAGACACAGACAACCGTGAAGGTTACTGGCAACCCAAGCACCGCACATGTTGCTAGCTTTATCGCTGAACCGTCGACTATCGCCGCCACCAACAGTGATTTAAGTACCTTAAAGGCAACGGTTGAGGATGGCAGTGGTAACCTGATCGAAGGTCTCACTGTGTACTTCGCCTTAAAAAACGGCTCCACCACATTAACGTCATTAACAGCGGTGACCGATCAAAACGGAATCGCGACAACAAGCGTGAAAGGAGCGATAACGGGGAGCGTCACTGTAAGCACAGTCACAAGCGCAGGTGGAATGCAAACAGTAGATATATCGCTAGTGGCAGGCCCAGCAGACGCCTCGCAGTCCATCCTTAAGAACAACCAGTCATCACTGAAAGGGGACTTTACCGATAGTGCTGAGCTACATCTTGTTCTGCACGATATATCAGGCAATCCGATCAAAGTTTCTGAAGGGATGGAATTTGTGCAATCAGGTACTAACGTGCCCTATATAAAAATTAGCGCAATTGATTACAGTCTAAATATCAACGGTGATTACAAAGCCACTGTTACAGGAGGCGGAGAGGGTATCGCAACGCTGATCCCTGTATTGAATGGTGTTCATCAAGCTGGTCTGAGTACCACAATACAATTCACTCGCGCAGAAGACAAAATAATGAGCGGTACAGTATCAGTCAATGGTACTGACCTACCGACAACTACATTCCCTTCGCAGGGGTTCACCGGGGCGTATTATCAGTTGAATAATGACAACTTTGCCCCAGGAAAAACGGCGGCTGATTATGAGTTTTCAAGCTCTGCCTCCAGGGTCGATGTTGATGCTACCGGTAAAGTGACATTTAAAAATGTCGGCAGCAATTCGGAAAGGATTACGGCGACGCCAAAATCAGGAGGCCCTAGCTATGTATACGAAATCCGTGTGAAGAGTTGGTGGGTGAACGCCGGCGAGGCTTTCATGATATACAGCCTTGCTGAAAATTTTTGCAGCAGCAATGGCTACACGCTCCCCAGAGCAAACTATTTAAACCACTGTAGTTCCCGAGGCATCGGGTCACTGTACAGTGAATGTGGAGATATGGGGCACCAGCAACTCCTGCGCTTTCATCTTCCATCGAATTTTTCATGTTGCCGCTAATCAGCCATAAAATAATTTGCAGATGCGCTCTGTCGAGGTAGTCTCATAAGGTTCGTTTATAGATCGACGGCAATGTGAGTTACCTTTTCCATACTAATTATAAAAAGACAGTACAAACAGGATCATTATGGACTCCACGCTCATCTCCACTCGTCCCGATGAAGGGACGCTTTCGTTAAGTCGCGCCCGACGAGCTGCGTTAGGCAGTTTCGCTGGTGCCGTCGTCGACTGGTATGATTTTTTACTCTATGGCATTACCGCCGCACTGGTGTTTAATCGCGAGTTTTTCCCGCAAGTAAGCCCGGCGATGGGAACGCTCGCCGCATTTGCCACCTTTGGTGTCGGCTTCCTTTTCCGACCGCTCGGCGGTGTCATTTTCGGTCACTTTGGCGACCGACTGGGACGTAAGCGCATGTTAATGCTGACCGTCTGGATGATGGGCATCGCGACAGCCTTGATTGGCATTCTTCCTTCCTTCTCGACTATTGGGTGGTGGGCCCCCATTTTACTGGTGACGCTGCGTGCCATACAGGGATTTGCCGTCGGCGGCGAATGGGGAGGCGCAGCGTTGCTTTCCGTTGAAAGTGCGCCGAAAAATAAAAAAGCCTTTTACAGTAGCGGTGTACAAGTTGGCTACGGAGTAGGTTTACTGCTTTCGACCGGACTGGTTTCATTGATCAGTATGATGACGACTGACGAACAGTTTTTAAGCTGGGGCTGGCGCATTCCTTTCCTGTTTAGCATCGTACTGGTACTGGGGGCATTGTGGGTGCGTAATGGCATGGAGGAGTCCGCGGAATTTGAACAACAGCAACATAATCAAGCGGCCGCGAAAAAACGCATCCCGGTTATCGAAGCACTATTACGACACCCCGGTGCTTTCCTGAAGATTATTGCGCTACGACTGTGCGAGTTGCTGACGATGTACATCGTTACCGCCTTTGCACTTAATTATTCAACCCAGAATATGGGGTTACCGCGCGAACTTTTCCTTAATATTGGTTTGCTGGTCGGTGGATTAAGCTGCCTGACAATTCCCTGTTTTGCCTGGCTTGCCGATCGTTTTGGTCGCCGCAGGGTTTATATCACAGGCGCGTTGATCGGAACGTTGAGCGCATTTCCTTTCTTTATGGCGCTTGAAGCACAATCTATTTTCTGGATAGTTTTCTTCTCCATCATGCTGGCAAACATTGCTCATGACATGGTGGTGTGCGTGCAACAACCGATGTTTACCGAAATGTTTGGTGCCAGTTATCGCTATAGTGGCGCTGGAGTCGGATATCAGGTTGCCAGTGTGGTTGGCGGTGGATTTACACCTTTCATTGCCGCTGCACTCATCACTTACTTTGCCGGGAACTGGCATAGCGTCGCCATTTATTTGCTGGCTGGATGCCTGATTTCCGCAATGACCGCTTTGTTGATGAAAGACAATCAACGTGCTTAATAGCCTGGCGAAGATCATCCGATCTTCGCCTTACACTTTTGTTTCACATTCCTGTGACATACTATCGGATGTGCGGTAATTGTATGGAACAGGAGACACACATGAATAATAAGGGCTCCGGTCTGACCCCAGCTCAGGCACTGGATAAACTCGACGCGCTGTATGAGCAATCTGTAGTCGCTTTACGCAACGCCATTGGCAAATATATTACAAGTGGCGAATTACCTGATGAAAACGCCCGCAAACAAGGTCTTTTTGTCTATCCATCACTGACCGTAACCTGGGACGGTAGCACAACCAATCCCCCCAAAACGCGCGCATTTGGTCGTTTTACTCACGCAGGCAGCTACACCACCACGATTACTCGCCCTACTCTCTTTCGTTCGTATCTCAATGAACAACTTACGTTGCTGTATCAGGATTATGGTGCGCATATCTCGGTGCAACCCTCGCAGCATGAAATCCCTTATCCTTATGTCATCGATGGCTCTGAATTGACACTTGATCGCTCAATGAGCGCTGGGTTAACTCGCTACTTCCCGACAACAGAACTGGCGCAAATTGGCGATGAAACTGCAGACGGCATTTATCATCCAACGGAATTCTCCCCGCTATCGCATTTTGATGCGCGCCGCGTCGATTTTTCCCTCGCGCGGTTGCGCCATTATACCGGTACGCCAGTTGAACATTTTCAGCCGTTCGTCTTGTTTACCAACTACACACGTTATGTGGATGAATTCGTTCGTTGGGGATGCAGCCAGATCCTCGATCCTGATAGTCCCTACATTGCCCTTTCTTGTGCTGGCGGGAACTGGATCACCGCCGAAACCGAAGCGCCAGAAGAAGCCATTTCCGACCTTGCATGGAAAAAACACCAGATGCCCGCGTGGCATTTAATTCCCGCCGATGGTCAGGGTATTACTCTGGTGAATATTGGCGTGGGACCGTCAAATGCTAAAACCATCTGCGATCATCTGGCAGTACTACGCCCGGATGTCTGGTTGATGATTGGTCACTGTGGTGGCTTACGTGAAAGCCAGGCCATTGGCGATTATGTACTTGCACATGCTTATTTACGCGATGATCACGTTCTTGATGCGGTTCTGCCGCCCGATATTCCTATTCCAAGCATTGCTGAAGTGCAACGTGCGCTTTATGACGCTACCAAGTTAGTCAGCGGCAGGCCAGGTGAGGAAGTTAAACAGCGGCTACGTACTGGCACTGTGGTAACCACAGATGACAGGAACTGGGAATTACGTTACTCAGCTTCTGCACTTCGTTTTAACTTAAGCCGGGCCGTAGCAATTGATATGGAAAGTGCAACCATTGCCGCGCAAGGATATCGTTTCCGCGTGCCATACGGGACACTACTGTGTGTTTCAGATAAACCGTTGCATGGCGAGATTAAACTTCCCGGCCAGGCTAACCGTTTTTATGAAGGCGCTATTTCCGAACACCTGCAAATTGGCATTCGGGCAATCGATTTGCTGCGCGCAGAAGGCGACCGACTGCATTCACGTAAATTACGAACCTTTAATGAGCCGCCGTTCCGATAATAAGTTCTGAACCTTCTTATCAAAAATAGATGTGAAGGATTAAGTAAGACATCTGGCAAATAGCCCGCAATAAACGCGGGCTGTTTGCTTCCTTGGGCGGATACGAGTTTTATTATCGTCTTAATGATTTCCACATATTAAAAGCAAGTATGCTTTCAAAACACAATTATAAAAAACCCCACCAACATTATAAGTTTTTATAAAATTAAATATAAGATTATGACTTTAGAATATTTTTATTTCTAATAGACGAGATTTTTCCTGTTATGATATAATATGCCGAATTAACACATGTTAACGATTTACCAGTAATGTAAATAAATTTTCGAGGAGATCATTCCAGTGGGACGTAAATGGGCCAATATTGTTGCTAAAAAAACGGCTAAAGACGGTGCAACGTCTAAAATTTATGCAAAATTCGGTGTAGAAATCTATGCTGCTGCCAAACAAGGTGAACCCGATCCAGAATTAAACACATCTTTAAAATTCGTTATTGAACGTGCAAAGCAGGCACAAGTTCCAAAGCACGTTATTGATAAAGCAATTGATAAAGCCAAAGGCGGCGGAGATGAAACGTTCGTACAGGGACGTTATGAAGGCTTTGGTCCTAATGGCTCAATGATTATTGCTGAGACATTGACTTCAAATGTTAACCGTACGATTGCTAACGTTCGCACAATTTTCAATAAAAAAGGCGGCAATATCGGAGCGGCAGGCTCTGTCAGCTATATGTTTGACAATACGGGTGTGATTGTATTTAAAGGAACAGACCCTGACCATATTTTTGAAATTTTGCTTGAAGCTGAAGTTGATGTTCGTGATGTAACTGAAGAAGAAGGTAATATTGTTATTTATACTGAACCTACTGACCTTCATAAAGGAATCGCGGCGCTAAAAGCAGCTGGAATCACTGAGTTCTCAACAACAGAATTAGAAATGATTGCTCAATCTGAAGTTGAGCTTTCCCCAGAAGATTTAGAAATCTTTGAAGGGCTTGTTGAGGCCCTTGAAGATGACGACGATGTACAAAAAGTTTATCATAACGTCGCAAATCTCTAATGATATTTTAAAGAAATCTGTCTTTATGGCAGATTTCTTTAATCTCATATAATTCTTATAAAAAATATAATGTTTAACTCGTCATATTGCTTATAAAAAATCCCCGTTCCCAGAGAAATAATATTTATTAAAATGGCAGGTCTTCTTTTTCTGATTACCGAAGACAAAGTGGCAATTACGTATAGTTTCCCGATAAAGACGCGACAGCTACATCCCGCATAAGGCATTTTTCTCTTTATCTTTGTACGGTACTTCATGGAACAGAATTTTTGACCTTGTGAATCGTGATGTCTGTTGGGGAGGAGCAATTTGCTCACTGAAGCGTGAGACTCGATTAAGCGCACGAAACACAGAAATCAAAAAACCCGGCCACTTTTTTTACAAACTGACCGGGTAAAAATAATTTTTATTTTTTAACTGCCTTGAGACTCATAGAGATGTCTCAAAACTAAAATTTGGCTCCTCTGACTGGACTCGAACTTCATCTGTATCTCCTGTTATTACTGCCTTTGTTAAATATAGCCATATATTTACCAACATATTTACCATCATTATTGTTTTCTTGTGGTAAAAATGTCAATTAAAAACAATTTGTTGTTGTCATAATCATCTGACTATACGTATCTAAATTTTCTTTCATTATCAACATGATGTTGTCGTTATTTTTGTTAAAATAAATGATGAAAAACAATTGGTTATTTTTTATTAAATAAATCATGTTTAGTCAAGGTGAAAGCACTGACCTCCAAGGTCACTTACTGCGCTCACACCATTTTGAAAACCCGCTCCTCTTTTCCACTTTCTCTATCATGTTGAATGGGCTAACGTTTAGGAAACACAAAAGCAATCGGTAGAACAATGACTACACAAAAGGAAATGGAAGAAATCAGGGCAGCGTTATCTTGGTTTGATGTACGCCGATATGATGGCCTGAAAGACCTCACCTTAGAACAAATCTATGCAGAGCTTGAAAGACGGATGTTGGCTTACAAAACAAGACAACAATGGGAAACAGCAGGCAAAGATAATCAAATGCAAGCGATATACCATGATGCCACAATCCGATGTGGTGATGTGATACTTAAATCAGACTGGATTTCAGACAATCACAGACTGTCGCATAGCTATGCTGTAAGACCAATGACCAGAGTTCAATTGTTCAACTATGGGCGGGCTATGTATCGGCTGGAGACTTCAGAGCAAACAGACCCTGTTGCAGTGAGTTCCGACTACATCTCTGAGTATCTGAAACAAGGAGGCATGAACCCTGCTAACAAGATGCTGATTGAAATTGACTTGGAAGAAGCCAGCAGTGACGATCTCGCAGAACATCTGAAAGTACTGATTGCTCTATGGCAAAAGCACCTGAAAACGCCTAAACCCCCGAAACGAAAATTTAGGTTTGGTCATAAGACCTTTGAAAGAATACTTGATTACAAAGTCATCCCTTTGATGGATTTGATCTCATGGGAACAGCTCTACAACGAAGGTAAGAACATACCTTTCACCATTTTAGCTGACATCCTGCATGGTAATAATGGGGTCAGAAGTAGTGAGAACATCAAAGATACTGATTATGATTACGCGAAAAGTTATCTTGATAACGATGAGTACTTCAAGGTTTTAAATGATTTCTATATTAAAAACAATATGTTGAAGGATTGGGGTATCGTTGATGTGATAACACTTAACGATAAATCCTCGGATAAAAACAAAAAGTAAACACAAGGGATGTTCACAACCTGCGAACATCCCTAAAAAGAGTATCCCTCCAAAATTTCCGCGAAACTCACGGTTGGTGAACATCCCTAGTTTAGAACCAGCCAAAATCCTAGAATTATCTCCATCGAACAACATACTAAAAAACGAAATATCCAAGATATTACGTAAAAAAAACAGGAGATAAATATGGTTCAAAACAAAACAGATAAACATCCGAAACTGATTCGTTTACCGGAAGTAAAAAGAAGAACAGGGTTTGGTAAAACGTGGATATATACCTTAATAAGAGCGGGTAAATTTCCTAAGCAAGTAAAAACCGGATTGCGCTCTATCGCATTTATTGAAAGTGAGATTGATGAATGGATTTACAAAATCATTTCTGATTCTCGCAATCATATCTAAAAAAGTTTATTAAATAATGAGGGGTTAAGATGAAAAGTAAAAACGTACTGCCTTGTGTGGTGACTGTTACGAATGATGAGACAGAAGTATTTATGGAAATGGCAATAAATAACTTTAGAAAACATCTTCAGGTCATGATTGATTGTATGGGAAATGATTATGAGCGTCATTTTAAAGACCGACTTTATATTGAAGAAGTGATTGGAAAAGTGATCGAACGAACAAAACAAGAGTTTGCTGAATCAATGAAAGATAATAAAGGGAAAGAATATCATCTGTTCTTGGATGAGGTGAGAAGGAATCTCAGAGTTATTTACTCTGCGTATCGTACTAACTATTAATGAGAGAGGAAAATATGAACGAAAAATGTTTAGGCTGGAATGAAATACCCGTTAAAATATCCGCAAGTAATGCTGAGACAGCAAACTTTGCTACTGATGTTGTAAATACCTATAACGAGTTAATACATTACTTATACTTTAATCTAAGTGATGATGAATTTCTGAAAAAAATGAAGGATGGATTTTACAGGGAGATATTCATAATGGATATTATTAATCTCACGCTACAGGAATGGTTTGAAAGTGCTGAAGAGATAAAGATTAAATACATATCAGTTCCAGAGGTTAAAACTATACTAAGTAGTTATCATGAGTTTTTGATTAAATGCTTTAATGGTGATGATTATGTTCTTTATTACAAAAGAATAGAAATCAGCGCAAATAAACAGTCTGTAATATAAATCAAGAGGTAGAGACATGAGTGAAAAACTGATAAAAGAATCTCAAAAAGTATTTATGCATATGGCAGGGTTGTTTTTTGATACTTTTCATGCAGTAGGAAATTTTTGGTTTTATTTAATATGTTCACCTATTTT